>Ga0209777_10001074_pt1 | contig 41490 bp, 95 predicted proteins | sample FrelakmetHBP12HB_FD_187147 | JGI IMG/M metagenome (GOLD analysis project Ga0209777, IMG submission 187147) | Freshwater lake sediment microbial communities from the University of Notre Dame, USA, for methane emissions studies -HBP12 HB (SPAdes)... | ecosystem: Environmental > Aquatic >...
ATACCTTTGGCAGTTCGCCCATAAGTGTTGCTTATGGTGCTAATTACATAGCCATAAACGCATCTTCAACCGAATTATATTATGGCTCTGGCTGGGTGCATAAATTCAACTGGACAACCAGATACCCCCTGTCAATCTCTTGGAAACAGCAGGCATATTATTGGAATGTAGGCAACACAATCCTGAATTTCAAGATGTCAGATACCATACCCACTATCTATGAGGCTGGCACGAATGGGTATTGTATGGCTGAGATAGAGACCGATATGCAGAACAATCCGCCAATATATTACTGGTTCAACTATAAGTATGACAACCCGAATTATGCAACTGGCACTTACCAGGCGACCACATCTATTCCTGCGGGGTGGCAGAACTTCACAATGACTATCACGCCAAGCGGTGATAACATCACCCAGCCGACTATAACTTGGTATAGGAACGGGGCACTTATGGCAAATTCCTCGGTGACAAGTGGGGTATGCCTGAATGTTGATAATATGAATCTGTATTTTGGTATGGCTAACTCACAGCCTCAGACAACATTCATAAAGGATATAGTGATTGATGGCTATGCAGTCAATATTGCACCATCCTCAAATGGCGACTGCACAGGTGTCGTCTGTGCAAATACCTGCATTGATTCAAATTATGTGGGTGTGAATGGAACTTGCCTGGTCAATCTTGATGGACATATCTGTGCCTATGATTCACGGCTATGCTCAGATGGTTGCCTAAATGGTGCGTGCCAGAATACAGGCTGTTCAGACCAGCCTAATCCCTCATACACTTTCCCGACACTCTGGTATGAGCCTTTCAACTACAATGGCGAAACAATCACGGCTCACGGCTGGAAAGGCTATCCATTTGTAATCGGGCAGAACTGGCTGAATACTTGCAATGAGCTGTATGCACCGACCTTGACCTCAACAGCACCACTATTCCATAATTTCTCGTCTGCATATCACCAGCCGATAACATTCACTTGGGATATGTGGCTATCCTCAGATAATGGAAACGGCACTTATATGGGCGAGGCTCAGGATACCTTTGTGCATCTGCTTGACAGCAACGGCAATGATGCCATTCTACTGCAATTCTCCCTAAGCGGGGAGATTAACCTTGCCAATTCCACCTCTTATCCCAATACACCAATAGTCATAGGCAACTGGCAGGGTGCAGGCTATTCCTCTTATAGAATGGACATCAGACCAGATGAGGGGACTTTTGATTTCTATTATACCAACTCCTCGCCCCTGTTCAGCGTCTATCATACAGGCTGTATAAACTGCTCTTTCACATTCCCGCTTGATAACATCAAGGGCGTTGAGTTTGAGCCAGAACCTTTCATAATCTATATGCCTAATAACACCACAACAAACTGGGGTGTGTGGCTTGATGAACTCAAGGTGACAGATACTGCGGGGCAGGCAAACTACACGCAGGACAACTTCTGCAATTTTGCGGACTGCATATACTATGACCCATTCAGCTACACGGACAGCACCTATAATCACGGCTGGTTCTTGTATCAGACCACGCCCACAGGTGGATATATCATCTTACAGAACAATACGCTGGGCTATTATTTCCAGCACGACTTTGACACTTTCAGGCAGAGTGATGGAGCAGGCGTGGTGACATTCCAGTTCAAAGCCCTGTTCCCACAGCCAGTCGTGCAGTCTGGCGTGGATATTGTGAATGCAGGGCTTGATGGTGCGTTCAATCTTGAGTTCAGCCATAACTCAATAATAGACCTCAATACGCACTCCTCGCTGGGCACTTATGCCTATAACACCTGGAATACCTATACAATCGTGCTTGACCTGACAACAAGCACTTATGACCTCTACATTGACCAGAACAAGATAGCATCAAGCCAGCCCATAACGCCTCTCCTGCAAGTCAGCAGGCTGACTTTCTGGCAGAATGACCCTGCCTCTGTCCATATTGATAATGTCATAGTTGCAAGGGGCACAAGCCTGCTGGCGGGGTTGAGTGGCAACCCTATCTCGGATACAGGCGTATCTGCAAGCGACCTGAGAGTATGCTGGTCGCCTCACAACGGCACTTTTGACTGGACTTGCTGTAATGCCCAGGAGAGGATTGACAAAAGTATGCTATGCCCTGCAAGAGTGACTGGGCTATACATACTTGGCAACATAGCGAATTTCATACTGGGTAACTTTGTGTATTTCATAATAATTGTTATCCTGCTTGTGATATTCATTCCCTTTTTCGTGCCGAGACCGAGGAGGAACTAAATGGTATTGCCCATACTGGCTATCTTAGGGTCTATTGTAGGCGTGATTGTAGATGCAGGCAAGGCTGTGCTGGATACAATCAGCTCGTTCTTCCAGGCGGTTTTCTCGCTGTTCCAGTCGTTTGTGCAGTCCGCCCCGATGCCTATGAAGATTCTTATTTTCCTCTTCTTCATACTGACTTTCGGCAATATCTTCTCAAACTTTGTCCTGAGCACCCATTACGCCTGCGATGGCAATAATATCCTCTATGAAACCTCAGATATTGTCACAGGCTTGGAGGGGATAATGAAAATCCAGTTCCAGCACCCCTCAATCACAGACAGAAACACATTTATACACAGCAACTACCAGCTTGTCAATCAGAAACCCTCGCCCACAAATGTCAAGTGTGCCTTGACCCAGCCCAAGCTGTTCTTCTATTCAATAAATGTGCTTGACTATAACCTGTGGCTGTTAGTGCTGGTTGTTGCTTTTGGTGTTCCGCTTATCTGGGGCTACTATTCCAAGATGGGTGTTCTCAACTAAAGATATATAAATACTAAGCACTCTATCCTCTACAAAATGAACTACTCCAAACTTATTCTGGCTATCCTGCTCATCCTGCTTGTCTGCCCTGCCGTTCTTGGTGCAGTTGCACCTGTTGATGATACCACAAAGGCTATGCGGGATTTGCAGAATCTTATGGCTCAGAACAAGGCTGAAATCCTCAAGGCTGTAAATGATGCTAACGCCCAGGTTCTCGGCACGATGAATACTTCTATTGATAATGACTTTGGCGTTATGGACACCAGAATCCAGCAGTTCAACAAGGGAATGGTGCAGAATATCGCCATCGTTGTCGTGGCTGGCTTTACGCTGGCTTTCGTGCTCACTCAGATTATCAAGCTGGTAATTGAGAGGCGTAGGCGGAAAATCCTGCTCAAGCAACGAGGCGAGCTTGAGGATTATGTCAATAAGCTGGAGCAGGATGCTAAGAGGCTGTCAAGCGTGGTTGCCCAGTATCAGGGGCTTGAAAAGCAATATGCCGAGAAATTAGGGGGTCTCACCAAGAGAAAGAGACCTGTTACTTTCGTGCTTTGCGTTATGGCGTTCTGCTTGGGTGCTCTGACAATATTCATATTGCATTATTTTGCAAAGGTGATTTGATGGGATTGCGGGATTTCATATACATAAATATCCTCAACAAGTGCCCCAAGTGTGGCTCTAAGCTGGAGGAAGTAGGATTCTGGAATAGCATACACGGACAGAGGGTTATCTGCCCGCTATGCGATAAGGTCAAAGACCCCAACCCTGAAGAGTGGGAGCAAGGTGGCTGAAGATGGATGAGGGCAAGAATAGGCAAGTCATTATTGTTGTGATTGTCATAGTCATAATCCTGGCGATTGTCGGCTACCTGATTGGCGGTGTCAGAGGCTTGTCTGGGATGCTCTCTTTCCTGAAGTATGCGGTCATAGGCGTGCTGATTGTAGGTATGGCTGTCTGGGCGGTCTGGTTTCTGTTCATCAGAAAGGTTAGGGATGACAGGGTTGCTATGAATGTCAAAAAGCTCATAGAGCAGTCAAAGCTCACCAAGCCTGAGACTATCAGCGACCTCTATATGGGTGGTGATAAAGACCATCCCCAGATTCGGCTGGGGCATATAGATGGCTATTCACGAATCAAGAACAATCTTGGCGAGGAGATTGACATCTTTGTATTCAAGAAATTTGGTCTGCCGATGTCCTTGTTTGAAGAGCCTAAAGTCCTGCGAGTTTCACCAGGACAGCACTCCAAGATGATTGGCGATATTGTGGTTGAGGGCATCTCGCTTGTCCTTGTCGGAGGATTCCTGTTCATCAATACTGAATATCTTGATATTGACAAGCTGGATAAGACAATCAAGACAGAGATAATCAGGGACTATACTATGGATGTGATGAGGGATATAAAAATTATCAGCGACCAGGCAGTCGGTATTAATCCTGAGCACACTAAAATGCTTGAGGGTCGTGCCCTGATGAAGATTCCAAGCAGGACAGAACCAGTCCCACAACAGAATGAAGGTAGTTATGAGAATCCAGGTGGTAGATAATGCCGAAAATCCACGAAGGTTATTGTGCGAATTGTAAGAAATACTTTCGTGGCTACAAAAAAAAGTTTTGCTCTATGAAATGCAGGGCAATCAAATATGGCAAAAGGCAGGGCAAAATTGTGAAGAAGAAACTTACAATCTATAAGCCAGAAAATTTTGATACAAGCGAATTAGATGTGATGTATAATAAACAGAAGATGACCTATGCCGAAATCGGACTTGCTTATGGTGGCTTATCTGCCAACACAATCAAGAAAATTCTTCTTGCCAAAAAATTCAAATTAAGAAAAGGGGGAGAGTTGGCAAGCATAAGGCTCAAAGGTATTGAAAGGAGCAAAGAGTTCTGCCAGAAACATATTGACTGGTTCAAAACCCATAAACCTAATAGGCTTGGCAAACATCAAAGCCCAGAGGCAATTATCAAGCAGAAGAAATCAAGAGCAGAGAATGGATGGGCTTGGACAGAAGAGCAAAGGCAAAAAATGAGCATAACTTGGATAAACAAACTGAGGGTTGATACTGAATATCTTAAAAAGAGAGCAAGAGGTATGGCGGTCAAACCCAACAAGCCAGAAACTCAGCTTATCAATCTCATCTCAAAATTGAGATTACCTTATAAATATACAGGCGATTACAAGTTCTGGATAGAGGGCAGAAACCCAGATTTCATCAATACCAATGGTCAAAAGAAAATAATTGATATATTCGGCAAACATTGGCATCAACCAAAAGAAGTTGCCCAAAGAAAATTCCTATTTGGGCAGTATGGCTACCAGACCCTAATCCTGTGGGATTATGAACTCAAGAATCCTGAGCAGATTGAGCAGAAACTTGTGAAGTTTGATGCACTATGAAAAACATACCCAATCCTTATTTTGAGATAATTTCCTCGCCTGCGTTTGAGGATGACTTGGATACTCAGGAGAGAATTATAGAGGACAAGATGATTAGGGTGTATGTTGTGGTTATCCTGATTACCTCAATCCTGCTTACGCTGGTGGTGGTTTTGTGAATGGCTCTACGCTTTATCTCGCACAAGGAGATTGCCTTTAGGCAACTCTTGGGTATGCTCAGGACACCATCTATGGCGATGATGAACTATTACACCAATCTTTTCCTTTCGGCAAAGTTCGTGCTGATGGAACAGCCAGAGAAGATTGTCTATCTTGAAAAGGAAATCAGAAAGGTGGAGTGCAAAGTAGGCGTGATGCCCACTTCAAACAGCGAAACCATACTCAAGATACTCAATAACTTATATGCGATTGAGAGGCAACTTGAGGCAGACCAGCACAGGGTAGAGAGCATCTATGAGACCTCAAGCGAGGAAGAGCAGGATAATGTGGGTAAGGCTTATCAGGCGATAGAAACCCAGCTCAAAGAGATTGCCAAGAAAGAGCACTATTACCTGTTCAGATTACAGCCCCTTATGCCACTCAAGGAGATAGAGACCTATAATGATAATTTCAATAACCTCAAGGCGTTTTTCAAAGAGGGCGGGAAAAAGGTGTCCCAGCTTGAGTTGATGGGAGATTTAGACAAGATAAAGACCTGGGTATATTCAGAGGCGATGCAAATTATGCCCTATATCAGATTCACAAAGCTGGAGTGAGCAATATGCAAGGCACGAAACCGCTAAACATTAACAGGGTCTATTCACGAGACAGAAAGCCAACCTGCCACCTATGCAATACTTCTTTCAAGAGAGAGGGCGACAAATGGCGTGGGAACTGCCCTCATTTCAAGGATAGGCTGGTGGAATGGTAGCCACGCCACAGGTAGTCCATTTCTCTATGTTTGGCTTTATCCTAATAGCGATTGGGCTATATCTGGTGTTTATCATACTCAACGCCATACTGCCTCAAGGTGTCAAGGATTTCATAGCTGATTTCATACGCCAGAGCTTGAAGTAAATACTAATTATACAGAAATATGTATGAACTCTGTCGCCCACAAATGTCAAAATAATAACAAAATTAGTAATTATTATACCTATAAGTATGCGTGCTATTTATAAAGGCGTTGCCAAAAGGCAAGGTTTCGTGGGTATCCTATGTCCAGCAATTAAACATCATCTATGGCTTACAGACGACAGAATATTATTCATAATGGTGAATAATGGACAAATGAGGTAATCAAAGCGATAAATATGTGAAAATATGGCAAAAACGAAAGTAATAACATATATAAATTTAGGTGAATTATCTACCTAAAATGGTTCTTGTAAAATGTAAAAAATGTGGAGCACAATATTGGGCAGTTTATCAAAGACCAGTCTTTTTGTGTAGAAATTGTTTGAGTCAGAAATACTATCATAAAAACAAAGAAAAGATTATTCAAATAAACAGAAAATGGGAAAAGGCAAATCCTGAAAAGGTTAAATTAATCAGGAAGAAGGCAATGGCAAAATTTCTTACAGATAAAACAAGGTATAACTTACTTATGGCGAGATACTATCTCAAACATCGAAAAAAATGTCTTTGTCGAGCTAAGACATTAAGAGTTATTAAAACTTATCCAATTCCCCTGCAAGTCTGCAAGATTTGTAGGTCTAATAATAAATTGCAGATACACCACGAAATATACCCCCCTACTTGCAGAGAAATAAGGAAAGCTATAGATAAAGGCTTAATTTATTATTTATGCTTAGATTGTCATAAACAAACCCGCAAGAGGGAATCAGATTTCTAATTCAAAAATAGACAAAAAAGCAAATTCCAAAGCATAACATTTATATACTCCAACACTCACAGAGGGACAGATATGGGTGAATCTGTCCGCCCAGACCAAAAGAGTGTGAGAACAATCAGAACATTCAGAGTATCTTTCAAATTTGGATTTCCTGCCTCTCAAATGGCTCTTGTGAAAGCACGAGACATAAGCTCTGCCGTCAGGAAAGCTGGCGTGCCCGCTAATTCTATAACAAAAGTTGAGGTGGTCTGATAATGAAAGCAAGAGAATATTTAGTTTTCAAGACCTGGGGCAAGAAGGGCGGTTCTTTTCACGCAAAGCAAAAAATGCCTGATAGGAACGGACTGAATTATAAGGATTATCTGCCTGCTGACATTACAGGTTTTGTTGTAGTTAAGGCAACCAACAGAAAACAGGCACTTGAAAGAGGCATCAAGAGGTGGTAAGATGGCAAAATCAACTACATTTTACGGACAACCTAAGCCTATGGGCAAAAGCGGGCACTTCTTTGAACCCAAGCGACACGCACTACAAGCCAAAGGAATCCGAACAGGACACTTGATGAGTAGTCTAAAAGACCCTGTTTTTTATAGCGTTCATCTTGATAAAGAGAATAAAAAGAAATTTGAGGCAGGGAAATTATCAATTATAGACACAATCTCTGATTCTTTAAATATTCCGCAAAAAGCCATTGAGAATGTTGGCAAAAAAGGTAATGCTGAAATCTATGCTATTGAAGAGAAATATCTGGATGACAAGTCTGTTATTGATGCACTTGCAGATAACTTAGAACAAGGGTCACAGGATATTCAGATTTTAGGCAATAAAAGAGATGCTGAAATATCATTAAAACAGGGGAACTACTGAGGTGGTCTAAATGAAAGTCGGTCAGATTGTTTCTATGAGAAAGTATAACGGAGAGGCAGAAGGGATACTGAAATTCACCAGACCTTATACAAACGAGCCACGCACATCAGGATATGTCTTAAAGACCCAATTTGGTGTTAGGACTGCTCCAACCAAGAAGGCACTGATGAAAATGAGAGGCAAATAAGAATGGTGGCACGAAAATATACGATACCAAGAAAATACCGAGCTACAGAACTGCATAGCATCTCACTCAAGCCACTCAAGATTCAGGGAGAGACTATTGAGTTTGTGAGGAGATACGAGCCTTTTTCGCCTGGTCAATTCCCTGGTCATTATGTTCAGGCATATCGCAGGGGTTATCCCTTCAGTGCTGGCAGGAACAAGGCACAGGCTATCCGAGACACAAGACAGATGATGAGAATAGAGAAGAATTGGGGGCGATAAGATGGTCTATAGAAATATCCTTGTTGATTTTGGGAATACTAAAAGCATCAAGACCGCAGAAAAAAAGCAGTCTCTCTACGAGAACAGGGGTATGAAACTGATAGGGACTACTCAGAAAGGTCTTGATAAGTGGAGACTGACTTATGAATCACCAAAAATTAGGAGGCGATAAGAATGACACTAAAAGACTGGCGGAAATTCAAAAACGGAGAAAGAGCAAAATTTGGATATTCTTTCATAAAAAAAGGGACTGATAAGAAATATGGATTTTCAAGCTCGGTTCAGGTTATGAAAACTTATAAGGGGTGGAATACTGAGATTAATGGATTAGACAGACCCTATATCTCCAAAAAGTTCCAGCAAAAATCACAGGCACTCAAGTTCGCAAAGAACTTTATGAGGAGGCACTAAAATGAAATCAGGAACTACATTCAGGGGACAAGCAAAGCCGATGGGCAAGAGCGGGCATTTCTATGAGCCACGCAGACACAGCTTGCAGGCAAAGGGATTCAAGACTGGACACCCTGCGGATGCAGTTCCCGCCCCCAAGATGAGTGCCCAGCCGATTGACTATGCCCAAAAGGTCAAGAGCACTATTATATCTATGCTCAAGGAGAACACAGGAACTCAGATGATGGATTCAGGCGGAACATCAGGCAGGGCGTGGCAGATAAACCAGACCAGAAAGCTCGACAAAGAGCCTGAATACTCCATCGAGAGCTATGGCGACAACGACCTCACCATCACCAAGAGCACCTATCATTTCCTTGCGGAGCACCTCGATGAGGACAAAGAGACTGACAAATTCAACAAGGAATACGAGCAGAAATTCAAGGACAGCGATGAGGCTCATCTTTCAGATATGGAGGAATGGAGCAAGTATGTCCAAGAGAAATATGGGGCAAAAGGTCTTTATGGTGAGGGCGAGCCATTCGTCAATAATACCTACAACGGGGAGGATGCACTCGACCAGACCCTGCAATATCTCTATTATGAGATTGACGGGCAAGGCTATGTAGCGTTGCAGATTCACGGAGGGGCTGATGTCAGGGGCGGTTACACCAAGCCACACATATTCAAAGTGGATGCTGATAGCGGGTTCTTGCAGAACGCAGATGTCACTATCAGATTCAAGGATGGCTCGTATGCAGATTCGGATGATGCAGGCTATCACTGGCAGGGCGAGGATGGCAAAGACTGGACAATCAAGCCAGTGCCACACGAGGGTAGCGAGACAAATCCCAAGTTCGTGCTCGTGAATGGGGAAAAGAGAGAGGTCTCTTATTGAGGTGAAACAATGAAAACATACAGGATATATAGGGCATTAAACCCGCCAATCCAGGGTGGAAAATTCAAGGATGTCAAAACCGAGAAATCAGCAATGGCATTTGTCAAGAGGAAAAACGAGACCGCAAGAGTCAAGGATTGGTCTTATGCTATCCCCAGAAAGAAATGAGGTGAAAAGAATGACACTAAAAGTGGGGAAATGGACTTATGCTGTTAATTATATGCGTGGAAAGCACGCCCTGCAAAAAAGCGGGTTCAGGAAATTTGAGACTGCGGTGAGATTTGCTAAGGCACACAACAGCAAGGAAATCTTATTGAGCAGAAGTTCAAGATTGAGGTGAAACAATGGGAAAACTACTGAAATACAAAGTTGGCAAGAAACCTTTTTTTGTGGATTTGAAAGGTGGCTATATCAGCAGAGGTGTTGTTGATAAAAATATTACCTATGTCAATCTGCCTGCAAATAAGGGAAAAACCCTATCATTATTCTATAACCGCAAGAACAATTTAGTCGTGGGGGACATTATTGACAAGAACGGCAAAGGCGGAATAGAGTTTTTGAGACGGAGGCTGTAAGATGGTCGGTGCAATAAAATGGTTTCCAAAACCCAGGATAATGAGAATCAAATACGGCAAGGGCAAGCTCAGGGCGAGAGTTGCTGGCACTTATATGAGGGTGATTGACGGCAAGAGGCACAAGTCCTACCACATCAAGGCTCTTGATAGGAAAAGGCTGGCTTTGAAATGCCTGAACAGGAAAGAGCACCACGCCTACGAGCAGACCTGCGATAGCCCAAAATCAAGGATATGAGGTGAAAAGAATGAGAGCAAAGACATTATATGGTGTGATTGTAGTCGGTGAGCCAGCACTCACAAATGATTTCACTTCCCAAAGGAAAAGGAGTGTATATGTGAGAGGATTAAAAAAATCAGGATTCACGAGAATTGCCCTATCCAAATCAAAATTTTATTGAGGTGAAAACAAATGGCACGAAAAGGATGGTTCAATGAAAGTCACAGACACGCACTTGCGAGCAAAGGCATTTCTACTGGCAGAAAGGTAGATGAGCCTATGCCTATGCCCACACCCAAGCCTAAGATACCCGAACCTGAGAAACCAAAATTCAACCCCCCTTATCAAGAGGGAGAGGATACAATATTCCCAATAAGTGACAGGATTAAGATAATTGCTTACTACAAGAAGATGAGAGATGGGTTCAATCATTATGCAACACTCTATATTGATGGAGAACCAGTAACCGACACGAAAATCCATTACATCAACAGGACTTGGGAATCTTATGATTTCCAAAGTGTCATCGCACAGGCAGTAGATATGACCAAAGCCCTCACACCTCCCGAAAGAGAGATGGCTATGGCTTATATCCATAAAGATATGGACAAGTATGAGCACGCCAGAGTGAATGCCGAGTTCGGGATGATTGGCAAGATTGCCCAGCTTGGCGAGGTCTTCGGCTCTACCCAAAAGGAAAAGAACGACTGGAAAGCGAGGATGCTGAAAGCAGGTCTTGAGGGCAAGGGGCTTGAGATGCCTGAAGATTGGGACACGCTTGATGAGGAGACCAAAGAGGCAAGGCTAAACAAGGTGATTGCTATGATGAAACAGGGAGGCGAGTGAAATGAGAATGTCAAGACAAGCACAGATAGAGGGGCTGGCGAAAGCCTACAATAGCTCTAAGACACCCAGACAACTCAAGCCAGGAATCCTGAGAAGGTTTCACAAGCTGGGTGGGAGTATGCTCACAGAGGTAGATTTGCAGACAGGCGAACAATGGTGAAAAGACCAGTCCTAAGCGTGAAGATGGGTATGTGCCTGCCAAAGAAACTCAGCACAAGACTGCTCAAGAGCAAGATGTGCCCCATAGACAACAAGCCACTGAAAAAGTGGGAACTGCACAACCTCAAGCGAGGGCTGATAATCAGGGAGCAACTGCACAAAGAGGGCGGATGCTTTAAGCTATAAAAAACAGGAGGAAATGAAGATGAGAGAAACAAAAGTAACAAGATGTATTGGCGGAAAGAGGGTTACTTACGAAAGGAAGATAACCCCGAAAGTGGTGGCATCAGCTAAGGCTCACCTGAAGAGTGCCTTGAAAGCGTGGGAACACGAGAGACCTGCAAGCAGAGCAAGAGCACATAAGTCTGGATTCAGGGAAGTCCACCATAGATGGCTCAAGGTCAAGACACCGCTAAAGCCCTGCAAGAAATAAGCAGATTGTTTTTTATTTTTTATTTTTATTATTGAGGTAAAAGATGAGATTGACTGGAACAAGGAACGGCAGAGATTGGCTCATAACCAATAAAATCAGGCGTTACGGCAGGATTCCTCTTGATGGCTTTTTAGCGAGAGTGGGAGGAGAACCAGAAGTCAAGAAATTTGATACTATCCTACAAGCTAAGGCTTATGTCAATAAAGTGCTTGCAAAGCCAATGCATAGGCTGTCAGAAAGAGAGAAGATGACTTTGACTTGGAGGCGATAAGAATGAGAGTCTTTGACGAATCAACAGAGAGAAGAAGAATAACTCTTGCACAGCATAGGGATGCAAGCGATGTTGTTGTGCTGAAATTCAAGAGAAAAGTAGGTAATAAAGGAGATAATACAAAATTCAAATATCTCTTTGCACCTATGGGCTACAAATTGGTAAGCTCAAAAACATCTAAATATTGAGGTGAAAAAATGCCATTCAGCAAAGCAAGATATGGGACAAGAGCAAAATTCAATAAGATGAAAAGATGCGTCAAAAAGGTGGGCACAAAGGGCAAATATAATCCCTATGCTGTATGTAGGGCATCTATCTACAAACCAGCAATCAAGAATGTTAAAAAAGGAATGGTGTTCAAGACCCCATCTGGAAATTATCTGAAAGTGACTCAAAGACCTTATTTCAAGAAAGTTGGTGATAGACCAGACATATTTTATGGTAGGTTTGTCAAGCCAACAAATTTTAATCAGAAAAGATTACCAGATGATAGAGAGCTTGCAATCTGGGACTTTGAATTTGCCAAAGGCTATAAGAGGGTAAGGTGACAGAATGAGAAAAGCAGAACTGCCACGATTCTTCAAATATTTCACAAAGAAAGAGGCAGACAAGGCAAAACCAAAAGGGACTGGCTTTGTGTTATATAATAAGCTAAAAAGACCGAATGGTGTGTGGTATATGCAGAAATATCCACTCAGATATGTAAGTTCCATAAGAGAGACACACGAATATAATCCAGGCGGGTCAATGAGAAGAGGCAAAGTCCGCCCTTATTGGAGGGCTGAACTTTATACCCTAACAAAAAATGGCAAGAGAGAATCTTTCGTGACTGGAACATCCTACACAAAGAAAGATGCAGTCAAAGATATAAAAGATTTTATGAACTGGAAAAAATGGTCATAGCACAGGTCAGGAAATTTGGAAAGAGAATTATCCGCTACAAGATGCAGGACATCAGGAACGGAAAGGTCAAGCCACACGGAACTATACTCGGCTACCAAGTCCTGCACCACAAGACACCAGGGCTGATTGGCACGCCCATAAACGCCACCAAGAACCCTGTCACCTATGCTAAGGCACTCTCAATCCATAATGCGATTCAGTGGCGAGAGCACGGAGGGAAATGAGATGAGAATCAAAAGTTTTATCACAAAATTCAACAGGGATACCACATTCAATCTTATGAGGCAGAGGGGAATAAAAAATATAAGAAAAACTATGGTGCTTAACATCAAAAAAAAGGATTACGAAGTGATTGATAATCCAGAAGGTCATACCTCAAAAGTAAGATTATTCCACAGAATTTACAATATAGAGAATAAATAGGTGGCAAAAATGGCAAGAACTAACTGGGGCTTGGAGAAAGGTAGAGACCTCTTGCAGATTAAAAGACAGATTAAGGCGGGCACGATGAGCAGGCAGGCAGGTCTTAAACTTACACGCCAAATCAAACCAATAAAGGATGCCGAGAATTATTATGACTTTTGGTTCAAATACGGAGGGAAATAAGATGGTCAAACTCTACAGGAAATTCAAGCAGATAAACAGGAACATTGTCGCTTTGCAGAACTGGAGAGATGATGCAATAACCCGATACGCTAATAAGGGCTATTCACCTGTTAGAGTCCTAAACTATATAGATGACAAACTGCTCCCAAAATACTCAAGATACACACCAGAATATTCAAACAAGGTGGTAAACACAACAATACCCTCTGTTCATAAGGGGGGGTTGATACCTACGCTAAATGCACATCTATCTGTAAAATTTCCACCGATGAGGAGGCACTAAAATGAATATCAAGAAACCTTACTTTGTCGTGTATAGAATCAGTGGCGATAAGGGCGTGTCTGGCAGAGGCACTTTCCTATCACAATTCAAGTCCCCAAAAGGCGTAGAGAAACTATGCGAGCACCTGGGCGGTCTCAACGATGACAGGTGTAGGACAAGAGTATTATATATGAACGGCAGGTGAAACAAATGGCACTTGAAAAAGATTGGTATAAAAAATTGGCATTAAAGCCAACACAATTAGCGAAAATCGGCAAGGAAGAGGGCTTGTCTGGCAAGAGGCTCAAGGTTTATCTTGGATTTATGAAGAGAAGACTTCCGTATGAGGCACACTCGCCCTATGCAAGAGAATGGGCACAGCGATTTATGAGGGGCAATCAATACAATATGGGCGATAGAGCCTCAAGGAGAGCTATGCTCGCAGAGGCAAGGAAACTGAAATACCCGACAAGGCTAATCAAGATAAGGTTTGGTCACACGCTTGCGATGTGGAAACCCAACTGGAAGGCAGGCGACAAGGCTAAAGTCGTCTATGTGAATGAGAGGACAGGAAACCTCTACTACAGGTGAGACAATGAAAGGCACACATATCTATATGCCCAAAGGAGGCATCAAGGTCTTCAAGACCAAGATTGGGACAAAACTGAGGACTGCCGATGGCGAAAAGACCTACCGATACACGGAGATAGAGAACAAAGCTGGGCGTTGGTCAATGAGTCCCAATCATCCTTATTGGGTGGCTCACAGGGGCAGATACCACGATGTCTATCTTTGAGGCAAAAATGAGCAACACATTTATATACCCAGGACACAATAAAATACAGAAGGTGAGATGAATGAGAACAAGCACTTACAAGAAAGCGGTCAGGGTTATGGCACATAACCTGAAACCTATGAAGTTGGATGCGTTCAGGGCATCTACGCTATTGGCTAAGATATACTCAAAGCCGAAGGAAACTACTCTGAAGGATATACTTAAAGTCAGAGAGAATATGGTGAGGTGAGATAGATGGTCTATAACCAAACTTTTGACCCAGGAGATATGCCCAAGATTGCGATTGATATTTTTGGCAGTTTTGGAATCCAGGTAATCACCTGGGCAGGCGTGATAATAATATTCATACTGGTCATCTGGGCACTATCCAAGATGAAGAAGTAAGGGCTAAAATGGAAACCAGTGAAAGAACCAAGTGCGAGGTCTGGAGCAGGGTATGCGGATACCTCAGACCAGTCCAGCAATGGAATGAAGGCAAAGAGGCTGAGTTCCACGACAGAAAGCTATTCAAGATTGAGTGAGGCGAGAAAATGAAACACATAAAATTCCCTGTAAAATCTTTTGGCAGGGTAAAGGTTCTTGGTCTAAAGGCTGGCAGTAGAACTTTTTATGCTATAAAGATTGGTAGAAAATTTATAACTCAAGATTACTGGGGTTCTCCATACACTATTGAAGGTAAGAGATATGCACTAAGCCAAGCCAAATCACTTGGCAAAACAGATAAAGAAATTCAGGGTCTCAAAAGCAGATTAAGGAGGCTAAAATGAAACACATACTGAATAAGAGGATTGTCAAGGCACTCTATAAGGAAGAGATAGAGACAAAGGCACGATATAGGGCGTTAGGCAAGAAATACCACCTGCCCCAGCTTATCAAGGCTGGCAATCAAGAGGGCGGGCACGCTAAAATATTCAAACGGCTTGAAACAAGACATTGGTAAAGGGTGAAAGGATGGCAAAGACAATAGGGAAGGCTGGAGTCAAAACCTCTATGCTCAAGACACAAATAATAAGAAACGCATTAGTGGAATATGAGAGAAACCATTATGAAACAGAAAATCAAAAGTGGCAGAAAACTATAAACGCTTTAATAGCAAAGACATATATGAAGAGGCACTGACTATGACATACAGAGCATCACCAAATACTTATGTGTTTAAATCATCAAATAGTGGCTTGACTCTGAGAGTTGCATCAAGAGGTCTTAAAGGTGCAAAAGAATATGTGAAAGAGATGAATGAGAACACCCGCAGGCTTGTTATGGTTGGATTAATCAAACCAACTCAAAGAATAAAATATATTCCCAGTTCGGGAAAATTAGTGAGGCGATAAAAATGAACAAGGCACTTTTGATTTTCGGATTGATTTTGCTATTGAGCATATCAACTGCAAGTGCCGTAAGCTGGACTGAGATAACTTCAAATGCTGGCTGGGCGGGCAAGGATTATTTCGGGCTTGCTGTCCTTGATAATAAGATGTGGGTGGCTGGCGGGCAGGATAACAGCTTTGCTAACACCAACGATGTCTGGTCTCTCACTCTCAGCAACTATACGCCCCCAGCACCAACACCACCAGCAGGGACTTTGCTATCTCCTATGGGCGGTGAGAATTACACTCTTGGAGATGCCATACCTATCAATTATACTTTCTATGCCTTTGGGGGGATAGGTGGAGGATACTGGCATTATTATTATTCCTACAGCCTTGATGGTGGGCAAACCTGGTCTGATTGGGATTTTATAGGTCAGGGATTATTGAACTCAATTTGGGCTTTGAGTGATACGACCACCTGTGATGGTTCTGATTACATAACCCCGCCTGTATCTGGCTATCTGATAGATACAGGGATATACACACAGAACACAGGCATATTTGGTGCTCCCGCAGATGGGCACTATGCGATTTTGGAGGACAATACCACCCACACAATAATTATGAATACCTCAGATTATTGGTCTCCCCTAATCTCAAATAATTGGTCTGGTAGCAGTGAGTATGCGAGAAACCCGCCAATAAATGTCTCAATCATAGCAGGGCATACTTATAAGATATATGACCCAGTTACAGGCTCAACTGCCTTTGCTGGCAATCCTAATGGTGGGTCTTTTAGCGACCAATATGGTGATTGGATTGATACCAAGACTGACAATGGCTGTGCGATTTATATGGAGATGCTTATTGACCCCTTCCCATTTGACGCAACAGGGCTTGTCAGCGAGACCACACACTCGGTAAGAGTTAGGATTATGGCTGGCGATGATTCTACCAACAGCACGCCCTCTGAAAGCGGGAACTTTACAATCATAGTTCCGCCTGCTGTCTATCCCACAATGCCTGCGTTCCTCAACCCTCACGATATGGGCATATTTGCAGGGACTGACAGCGAAACAACGAGCTGGGGCAAATCTATTACAAATCAATCTGCGATAACTTATGATTGCAGGATAACAAGCAATGGGCGTGAGTGTGGTCTATATCCGCCTGCACAGCTAATCTATCAATTTCAATACACCAACAATAGTGGGGTAAGCTGGTTCAATACGCCACCTTACAATTATTCTGGATGCCCGCAATGCCCCATCTGGAGTGGTGGTTCTTGGTCTAATGAGACCTATTTCTTTGACCCAGCCAATTTCCCCAACGGCAATCTAAAATTGAGGGTGAGAGCCTATGATGGAATCAGCTATTCTGGCTGGAGGCAGTCTAACACATTCAACAACTGCAAATCATACTGGAACTGCACAGCAAGCAACACTACAAGTCAATCTAACTGCAACCAGTATAATGATGGGCATTTCTATTGGGACTGCACAAACGCCACAGACATAAGTGGGTGCGGAAGGGGAAATATGCCCGCAGATGTTTGGCTTAATCAGGGTGCAATCCACAACAAGCAGAGCTGTTGCTTTCCTGACTGGCAGTGCGGGCTGTTTGTATGCCAGAGCACTTATGTAAATTGCTTGGGGGCTGTTGATGCCAACCATTGCGGACAGACTTATACTGGCGACCTCTCTGAGTTTGCAGGTGGCAGATGTCAAGTCTCTATCCCCTATGACAATAGCTCGCCCTGGTGGAATACTGCGTGGAACACGAGGAACAAGATTACCTTTTCCAACCCCACAAATGAGACAATCACGACTATGTTTTATCCCAACCCAAACAGATACACTTGTGCCTATCCTGACTTCAGGGATATGAGACTGGTGGCGTTGGACAACAGCACAGGTGTTGTGTTCTATAACACATTTAGTGCCCCATTCAATTTCACGCAGTTCCAGATAGATGTTCCGCCTGGATTCTCTGGATTGTGGGGATATGCCTATTGCGATAATCCCTCTGCAACCTACCAGGGTGCATCCTGTCCCCTGTGCGTGGATGGTAATTACACTTATGCGAACTATATGAACCTGAGCTGGGTGTCTGAGGTGTATAATTTCGCACCTACCCCATACGCACCGCAATATACTGCCAACGACTTCGCCTTGATGTTCATAGACCTGATTGGCAAGGGCATCTATGTGATACTGACCTTTGTGGCTGTGTTTGTGGTCATCGCAATAATCAACTGGGGAACAAAGAAAGTAAGAGGTGGAAAATAAAATGGCAAAGGCAATGAAACATACACACAAGCACAGAGGATTGATAGCCTATGATGTAAGGCATATCGTTGGCGGAGTCAAGTGGGTAAAAAAGAAACTTTGAGGTGGAATGATGGCAATAAGGATGTATAAAAGTAAATTAGGGTCTTGGGCACGAGAGAAAAAATTTGCACCAAAACAAGAAAAAGCAGGATGGCATCAGCCCAAAAATAGCGGGGATTGGGCAGTTAAGGAAAATGCAATAAAGCAGGCTAAACATTATCAAGCCAAAGGCTATAAAGCAAAAGTTGTCCATTTCCCAAAAGATTACAGATATGAAGTCTGGGTAAAAAGGTAAAAAAGATGAACTGGAAAATCCTGTTGGTGATGGTGGTTGCACTTGCTCTTGTAGCTACATCTGCACTCGCTATCACCTGCTACCAGGAGGATTCCTCAATACCCAACCAGACAGGCATTGACACGCCCAACTGCGGGCTGAACTATTCTGGCTCTATTGTGTATTTCGCAGAGCCAACCATCAATCCCCTGACAGGAGTGATTAATGACACTTGGATAAAGCCGTCTCACGCAAGGGATACAAGCCAATTCAAGTTCCAAGTGAGTATAAATGGCAATCAGACTACTTCAATACCCTTAGACTGCTATTATTATGACCCAACAGCCATACATTATCAATTAAGAACCCAGCTTACATTCGGGCAGGGTGGTGCAGTTGATGTGCTCTGCTTTAATGGGACTGGTTATAGCGTGTTATTCCATACTACCTGTGTTGGGAATGGACTGCCAGGATTTGGCAGTCCTACTCTTGCTTATGACGGCAACTGGAGCACCTATGTCTGGTATGAGTCTTATCCTGTCAGCAACTGGATGACATATCCAAACTATCCAACAAATCCTGAGACTGGCTGTGCCATTTGGGATTCGGCTATGGACTGGGATGTCTGCATACCTGCCTGGAACTGCTCTGGCTATGGGGCTTGCGTGGGCGGGCATAGAGCCTGCAATGCTGTGGCTGATGCCAACTACTGCGGTGAGACCTACACAGGCAACTACAGCGAGTTCTCGCCACCATTCTGCCCGACAGGGTATGCGTCTCAATATGGTGCTGGTGATTTGGCATCTATGATTCCTGACCTGCTTGGCAACGCTTTCTTTATGGTGCTGACACTGACAGGCGTGATTGTGATTGTTACTTTTGTAGTGTGGGGAACAAAGAAAATCAGGGGTGAGATAAAATGAAAAAGCTAAATCAATATGAGTTATACACGAGCAAAAGTGTGCCATTTGACCAGCCTTTCCAAGTATATGCCAAGACAAAAGCAGATGCCATTAAATATATCACGCCAAGATTACATAAGGGTGAAAGAATAACCTCGCTAAAAAGAAGTATGTGGGGAACAAAGAAATATCTGGCGAGGAGGCACTAAAAATGGCAACAAGCAGAACTTACAAGGGACAACCTAAGCCTATGGGCAAAAGCGGGCATTTCTTTGAATCCAAGAGGCACGCATTGCAGGCGAAAGGCTACAAGACTGGGCACTTAGCTGAGGCTCTTTTCCTGCCACCTATAAAACCTAATGACTTCAACAGGATACTTAGCAGGATACCCACAAAGAAGAGGCGAGATGTGTTCCAGAGGCAGTTCAGCAAGCTCACAGACAGCGACCAGAAGTTTGTGGTCACTATTCTCAAGGATACTGACGAGGATAGGGCGATAGACCTGTTTGACTGCAATCCTTATGACCCCACAAAGCAAGACCTCAAAGGGTTTGTTCAGCAGGCAGGTGAAAAGCTCAAAGAGGGTGCTCAATGGGTGGGCGAAAAGGCAAGAGAGGGTGCTGAATGGGTCAAGAAGGAACTGCCTGTCGCTGAGGAGAAACTGAAAGAGGGTGCTATAAAAGCAGAGGAGTTCGCCAAGAAGGAATATGCAGAGATTAAGAAAGATATAGCTGAACTCAAGAAAGCCAAAGCCCTTGAGGAAGAGAGCAGGGCAGAACTGAGGCGTGAAAAGCTCTACGAGGCTGTTGGCAGGAAAGCACCTGAGCCAGAGCCAGAGGAAGAGCCTGCACCCAGGACAACTTATACTAACAAGCCCAGACCAGAGCAACCATCAGAAGAGGAAGAGGGCGAAGAGCCTACCGAGGAACTTGAGGAAACCGAGGAAGACTATGATTCCAGTTCCTTGCCTGCAAGATTAGGCACTTTCCTGGCAGACTTGACTGACAGCTACACCTCAGAGGATTTGGTGGGACTATCAGATAGGGAACTTGAGATGCTGGCGGTCAGGTTCAAGACACAGACAAAAGGTGAGGTATCTCTGTTTGGCGGTGAGCCAGAAAATCCATTCCTTGATGAACTCAAGAACAGGATTGAGGCACGAGCAGAACTCAAGAAAGAGAAGGCAGAAATCAGGGCAGAACTCAAAAAGCCCAAAAAGGAAGATAAAGGTCTGCTCGCAGACTTTTTCGGATGAGGTGAAACAGAATGACAGAACTCGTAAAGGTCTTTAAAACAAAAAAAGAAGCTATGCAAAAAACCAAAAAAGCCGAGTTATTTTTTGGAAAAATCTACAAAATCAAACCCATAAAGATGTGGGCGGTATTTCGATATAAACAAATGTAAGGCGAAAAAATGAAAACAACAATTAATGGCTGGAAACTTAAACAAGGTCGTGCATTCAGATATTGGCATAAAGGCAATACCGATATGTGGATAGCCAAAGCACCGAGTGCTTGGACTGATAGGGGAAAATGGTGCGTGGCAGTAAGTTCCTATGATAATCCACCCTCTATGAGATTCGCAAAGACTAAACCACAAGCAGTAAAATATATGAAAAGTTATCTGAAAAAAGGTTGAGAAAAATGAGAACACTAAGATATTACGGACTAAAATACCCAATACCCAAGTCAGCCAGATTGGGACTTGGTTGCGGACAGGGCAAGGGCTACAAGAATATCTTGCCTCTTGACAGCCACATACATTACCTTTCGGCAAAGGGCATATCTGTCAGCCAGCCTGTTTTCAGGGGCACTAAGATGATACATAACCCACTTGAACTCACCCTCTATGTGCCAGGAACGCAGGGCGAATCGGAGCTTGTGCCCAAGCCAGAACGCTTGAGGAGAATCAAAGAGGCAGAGGAGAAGATGTCTAACCTGTTTGGTGGCTACACAGAGGTTGATGCTACTGGTGGCTGGGTGAATGACGATAAAAAGCTAATCCAAGAGCCACAAGGCAAGGTGACAGCCTACACCACGCCAGAAAAGCTCGCCAAAGGCAGAAAAGGCTTTGAGAACTATGTAAAGCAAATCAAGAAAGATTATGGGCAGTCAGCCATCTCAATAGAATACGAGGGCGACCTGTTCTTCTATGAACCAAAAGAAAAATAAAAATCAAAGCCTGTGCTTGTAGTAGTCAAAGGTATCTATAAAGTCCTTGAAAGAGGCAAGAGCCTTCAGCAAGTCCTCTATGTTTGCCTCTGTCCACTCATACCCTTTCTTGTCCTTATAGATTACCCTGCTCTTTTTCCATCTCATTTTAATGCCTCCGCACCCTGTGGCTTGCCTTTCCACTTGGCAAAGCACTTGGGGCAGACCTCTGTTGTGACATTATTAATCCCGATATATTTTGGGAAATCTTCTACCACAAAAAAGCCCAGCTTGCAGACCTCGCATTGATACTCGTGTATCTTGGGGTCGAACTTCCTGCCTGAGTAGTCCTGTATCTTCCTGTTCCTCATCTTTTCCTCTGTCATTTTACGCCTCCTTAATCTTAATCATTAGGGCTATGCTCACCATCTTGCCAGCAGGGAAATACGCCCACATAGCTTTTGGTATCACCACAACCCTGTGCTTGCCCATCTTGCTTACTGACTTGATTATTATAATACCCTTATGGTATCTGGACTTGAGCACAACCAACTGCCCAGCCTTGAAATCTGTCGTCGGAAGATAGACAACTCTCATCTTCTTGCCCATTTTCGATATTCTCTTTAGTAGCATCTTGCACCTCCGAAACCTTGCCTAAAGGCAATCTAAGCCTCAAGCCAGAGCTTCTCGCCATTCCACTTCAATATACCGCCAGCGACCTTGAAATATGTCCTGAGTTCCTGCTCGTGATTGACGACCTGCTCTATGAAAGACTTGTATTCTTCCTCTTTGGTTATGTCAAGGGCGTAGGATATGCCTGCGTAATCAATAGGCGTGCCCCTCTGGAACAGGTTGCCCAGTATCCCTATCAGAATAGGCTCAAGCTCAGGTTTAATGCCCTGAAAGGCAGGGAATTGGCTTGTAGCGGGCTTGGCTGTGGCAATCCCTCCCCTCAACTTCTGCCAGTCAGCTATAGAGGCTCTGAGGGCATCCTTGTGGTTCATACCGCCCTGCCTGCAATAATACTTTATCCTCTCTGACATAAAGTTAGTGTATGGGTTTCTCTCCCTGTGCATATACTTGGCTTTATAGGTGCTAACCTTTGTCAGCACCTTTATGCCCTTGACCCCTACTTTCTCAACCTTGTAGCCTTTCCTATCGGCAAAGCTATCTATCAGCATACTGGCATAGGGCTGTGAGATATGCAGTAGCCTCTTGACCTTGTGTGAGGTAAGAGGTTTGCCATTCTCAAGCCTCTCCATTATCTGCTCAATCTTCCTCTGGTAATTGCCCGCCTTGTGGTTTTTGCCTCTGATACCCCTCTTCTTGTAGGCTCTTTTGTGCTCAGGGGCTACCCCAGAGGGCGAAACTCCACTAATTTTTGATAGAAATTTCTGCTGTCTGTTGCCAACCCTCTCAATCTGGTAATCTTTCATCCTACCGATTGTATCCATACGATTGTGGGCACTTCTAAGTGTGCAATCCAGCATATTTGATATATCATCAACATTCAGCTTTCTGCCCTTGTCAAGTTCAGCCAGAATCTTCTCTATTGTTGATAGGGTTGTGGTTTTCACTCTTACCCTTCTGCCTTTCCCAGAAAATTTGATTAGGTGCTTTTTCTCTGGTAATGGTTCTGTTTGCGAAACTTCACCAGATTTAGATAAGATTTTCTCCTGCCTCTCGCCAAACCTGCTCAACTTGTAGCCTTTCATCTTGGCAATTTTGTCAACATAGTGGTGGCAGGTTGTGCGTGGGCAATGCAACATCTCCATAATGTCGCCAGTCCCCAAAGTCCTGCCCCTATCAAGTTCAGCCAGAATCAAGGCTATCTTGCCCTTGACACTATCAGCAGTCCAACCCTTTCGCTTGTATGCTCTTGGCTCTTCCGCATCAACCTTGATAAATCTTGGCTGGGTCTTCTTATAGATGTATGTCCTGCCATCTTCTACAATCAATCCCAGATTCTTGTCCTTGCCGAGTTCTTTCTTGGCAAATGCCACCGCAAAGCCTGTGCCGAACTCTGTCAGCCTGACCCACTCTCTTATCTCAAGGGCTTTCCTGACTTTCTGCAATACCTGCTCTGTCGCTGTCAGTTCTGGCTTTTCCTGGGCTGGCTTTTTGCCATCCTCAAGAGCACTCAGCCTCTCATCCATCCTTTTCAATATCTTTACTATCTCTTGCTCGTTGTTCATTTTGTTTTACACCTGTTTAGTTTTAATGAATTGTGAGTTCTCACCCACAGATTAATATAAGAGATATTACTTTATATTTAAATCTTTCTATGCCTCTTCTGCGTTTTTCACAAATAGGGGAAAGGCTAATATGAACCCGACCAAAAAGAAAATGGTCTCAGCCAGCCCCTCGCCATAGTCGTTGATATGGATAATCAGAGTTCCGCCATTCAGCATAGCAGAGAGATAACTGCCAAACATAACTATCGTGGAGACAAACATTATTGAAATGCCAATCAGTTTCAGGTGGCGGTTCATTTTGTTTCCCTCGCAATCTGCCTCAATTTTGCAACCAACCTCTCAAGGTGCTTGAGCATCTTGTCCCCCTCTGGCAGTTCCATCAGGCTCTCAAGATAAACTTGGATGTCTATCAGTTCTTTCCTTGTCAGCTTAGTCATCTGTGCCTCTCCGCCTCCGAAAGTTGCCTTTTGGCAATCTTTATCTGCTCAAACCTGATTGCCTCCTCAGTCTCACGCAAGTTCAAATCCCGAATCCACATACGCTGATTGAACGCCTCTGTGCTCACGATTATCTCGCCTGAAATGTCCTGATAAATGTCACGCAGGTCGTCAGCAACAAAGCCAGCAGAAACATCCCTGTTGTAGCCGTGCCTGAGCTTAACTGCCCTGCTCTTCTTGAGCCTGTTCAGCAGAGCATAGTCCAAATCCCTGAATCTGTAAGTCATTTCTCCGCCTCCTTGATTTTCTCTATGCAGTCCTCGCAGATTACCTTGCCTTTGACAACAATATAGCTGTCCTGCCAATGTAGTCCGCAAATCGCACACTTCACATCTGGGTAATCAACGCAAGCCATCTCAATCTACCCCTCTATACCTGCAAATGATTACTGATTCGCAGACTGGGCAGACCAAATCAATATGTCCTCTGCCCTCTTTACGCTTTACCAGTTCCTCTCGGAAGAGCCACCTGTTTGTGGTGCATCGCCAGCATCTTACCCTCTCTTTTGCTCTTGCCATCTCACTTGCCTCCACAAATGTCGCCTACTGGCACAAGAGTTATCTCTGTATTGTCGTCTGCCCCCTTGCTTTCTGCATACTGGATAACATACTTTGCGTAGCCGACTACCAGTTCCTTGCCGTCAGCAAAAAAGGTTTCAACGCCCTCTTTTACTGCTCTGTTGTATCTTGCCCTGAGTTCTTTCAGTTTCATCTTTCAGTCCTCTCTCGGCTTAATACCCTTTTCCAACTGCTCATCAATCGATTCAACTGAGCCACCGCAATTATACACGCAGGGGTCAGAGCCACAGCATAAGCACCCGCAATCGCACATATAGGTAGCCTTTCTACCGCAGGGGCACTTATACTCTACATATCCAATCTTGTCTTTTGCTTTTGCCATTTTTCTGTCCTCACAATTTTGAGAAAGAAAAAAAGAGAAAGGTTGCCAAAAGGCAAACCTTTACTCTTGATTTCCCTCCTGGGCAACTGCCTGAGCAGGCTTGGCTCGTCTTTGAACCCTGACCACAACAACGCCAGCAGGTCTTATAGCCTCTCTCTGTGTGTTTGTAGCGTCAGGCTGTGGTGCATCGGTGTCTATCTCTACTTTCTCACCGATATTCACATCAAGAGCCTGTGCCAGCTTGCTGTTGAGGGTGCATTTCCTTGTGCCGACCAAATCCCAAAATTGTATCTGCACAACTGCCAGCACTTTGTGGGCTTCGGTCTTTACATAAACCATAGCCTTTTCCTCAACGCCCAGTTCCTGTCTAACCTTTTTGTCCAAGCATATAATAGGGACAAAAGGGTTCTCCGCATCCCAACCTATCTTACCAACCTCAAACTTGTTCCTGTCCTGTGCTCTCACGGGTGCAGGTGTGGTCGGCTTTGATTTCTTACTTGCTTTCTTTGTTTGTTTCTTTGCCATTTTGTTTTTCCTCATTTTGTTTTATTTTGTTGCCTTAAATCTCGTCTGACCCCTACCTCTGGCAACCAAAGGTGGGGTTTTTTGAGCATCTATCTGTGCTCTCTCTCCTGAATCTGACCCCAGCACCACTCGCAATACTTGTGCCCATTTAGAGTTTCCTCACCGCACAGCTTGCAGTATTTCCTTGTGTGTGCTGTTTCAAATTCACTACCAAACTCACTACTGAAATCTGAGTGGTAATCATCACCATAATAATAATATCTCTTAGCCTCTGGTCTCTCTTTGAATTTCTCAATCACGCCCAGCTTGGAATACTCTGAGCCGAGGAATCCAAATTCACCATCGCCCAGCTCTGAGATTTCAGCGAAACCCTTGCCTTTAGGCAAGACTGAGGCAAACCAAATGTTGCCATCCTCATCGCTGAATATTGTGAGTGGGTTAAAATTCCTGAGCAAAAGTATCCTGCTTTCGCCTTTCAGCATAAACGCAAGAGCATACGAACCCTCGCACTCCTCAGCAAGAGCCTTTACAGCCAATTCTATGCCATTCTGGGGCTGTTTCTCCTCAAAGGAGTGGATTAACACCTCGCTGTCAGTTATGCCTATCCTCTTGCCACCATCATCGCTGAAAATGGTTTCAAACTGGTGCTCTCTGCCATACTTGCTGAATAGGCTCGCATAATTGCTGATATGCCCATTATGAATAACATACATATCCCCCACCTCATTAGAGATTGGGTGATTGAACGCAGGCAGGTTCGGTGTTGAGGTCGAAATCCTGTGGTGGAACATCGCCAAAGTGCCAACTTGCAGATTCTCCTCAGCGAAGAACTTGAGTGCCTTGCTTGGATTCCTGAACCTGCACCTGTGCATACTGCCGTCAGGTTGCCTAATTGCATAGCCAGCACCATCCCTGCCCCTCTCTTTCTGGTTCTCATAGATTAGTGCCAGCCTCTCGGCTACCTTTGCCTTGTCCTTTACATACACGCCAATTATGCCACACATCTTAATCACTCTCCACGCAATGCCTGTGGTAGTGCTTTGCACACAGCCACTTGCCTAAGAGCCTGACTTCAGGCTCTCCCTTGCATCCTCTTATACTGCACTTGTAGTCGTCATTTGTCATTTTTTCTACCCCACCAAAATATAACTGCCTATATCCTTATCAAAAGAAATGTTGTATTCCTCGCCCAATCTTGTTAGGGTGTGCCTGACCATCCTCTCTGAGATTGCCAGCGTTTCGCCAGCTTTCTTAGCCCACTCGCCAGCACCCTCAGCCTTGATTAACTGCAACTGGATTATCCGCCTGAGTTCCCTCTCGGTCTTGAACTCGCCCCTCTCAGCAGGTGTCAAATCCTTTTCTATCTTGTCGTCGCTATCCCCATCCCTGTATCTCTGGCTGATTGGCTTGCTTGCCAGCAATTTCAGCACAGCCACACTCTTGCCATCAAACGACCTCAGATTAGGATAGACAAACTCAATTAGGCTCAGGCTCTTCTCAGTCAGGTATTTCCTGTCCTCGGCTGTCAGCTTAGTTCCGTTAGCTATCTTGAGCACCATCGCCTTAGTCTTTGCCCAGCTATTCTCCTGTGCCTCAAGGTTCAATATGCCAAACTCAGACAATTCAACCGCCTTGAAAAGCATAGCCTGCAACAAGCACTTAAAGGCTGTCAAGGCAATAGGGGAGACTATCCTGTCAATAAACCTGAACTCGACCAGTAGCCCATTAGGATTGCCATTAAACAAGAATCGGTTGCCCTCTTGCTTGAGATACATACCCACATACTTGCCGTGAGCATTCTGATAAATCTCCACCATCCTATTTAATAGCGGGCTTGCAGTCATAAGCGGGCTTGCATACTGATTTATGCCACCCCTAACTATAAAGTCCTTGCTGGGGTCGACAAATCTTATCTGACCTGTCTCTCTCTTCTGCCAAGTGGCACTTGAGAGCCACAGCAGGCAATCACAGAATTTCCTATACAACTGATAATAGTTAGCCAGATATGCCTCTGGTATCTCCCTGTTCTGTGCTGTCAGCAGGGTTATATGGGCTGAGGTGCTGTCGTTATTCACCGCACCAACCGAAAGCGACTTTATGATTTTCTCGGTTGCCTTTAAGCCTGCGTGGTAGCTATCAAAGCACTCAGAACTCCCCTTAAACACTATCTCTTGCCCCTCTGGGCTGATACTGCCATCCTCGTAGCATCTCTCAGCCCAATGGTTCAACTCATTATAGTTCCCATCACAGCCAAGCAAGACTTTAAGCCTGTTCCAATTATGGGCAGGGATATTCGCACTCTCCAATTCTATGCCTGTCCTCACTACACGCATCAGGTAAGCCTTGTCATCCTTGATTTTGTCAGCAGATACAGCCAGTTCTGGCTTGCCAAAGTGCCGACCCTGAAACTCCTTGACTATTTCCTTGTTCTCTTTTGCCATCTTGTTTTTGCCTCGTTGTTTTTTGACTTATTGTAGCCCACAAATCAGGACTAACTGAATTACTGGTAATATATGGAGTATTTAAATGTTTCGCTTTTATCTATATACTGGAGTATATAGGTATGACAACATCATACTTTCAGCGACCCCTTCTCCTGTCCGTGTCCTCGTCAGTTTCAAACTGGTCTTCCCAACAATCCCACTCTAAGTAAATGGTCTTTTCGTGGGCGGGGATAACCTGCTCAGGAATTATGACTATCCTGGCAACCCTGCCGAAAATCGTGCCATCGTCAAATAGCCCCTTCTCAGCCAGTATCTTCAGCTTTCTTGCCCTCAGATTCTCAAGGAAGTGGTCGTAATTGAAATCGTAGAACATTACCTTTTTGCCAGATTCCAAGAACGCCTCCTCTGCGTGATGCCTGCGAATTACCTTTCTATCCCAAGCGGTCAATTCCTGCGTTGAATAGACTGCCAGAAGGACAGACTTAGTGCTGGTCTTAAACAGGGGATAGCTGGCTCTGACTGCCTCCCTGCCAGCAGGAACAACCTTGTCGTTGTAATCCAACTGGTCGCCATTATAGCTATGTCCAACTTGCAGGTATATCCTGCCCTCAGATATTTGGGTGTTTGCCATAGCTACTATATAGTAATCGCAGTTATATCTACCTTGTGCCTTACTATGAAGGAAAAACCTTTACCATCCCTTTTTTGTGGACAGGTCTGAAAATAAGGTTGCCATTAGGACAAGTTTCTATCGGTTGAAAAATCTGTGACCCACAAAAAAAGGGGAGTGATTGGGAACTCTTGCCTAAAGGCAAGGCTAAAAGGGTGCTGTCCTGAGAGACCTATTAATTTCATATATGATTTTTGGTTGAGTAGAGAGCTGTCCAGTGCAAACCGCCTGGTGATGCGGGGCGAGGTCGGAACAGATATGGATTCCCCAATATGCAAAAATATATAAAGTAGGGTAAGTTTGTAGGCGACACAGATGGCAAAGAAACCAAGTGTGCAAGAGGTCAGGCGAACTTATGGACTGATTATGATTTTGGTGGGTGTTGTAACATTTCTATTCACTAAATATGCAGGTTTGTTCGTGCTCATAGGATTTGGGATTGGGCTGGTAAGCAGTTCATTCCAATAGAGAGGAAACAAGATGCCACTAAACAAATCAACAGGGAATATGTATGACTGGGTTACGCATACCTGGAATCCTATAAGGGGCAAGTGCCACCACGATTGCAGTTATTGCAGTATCAAGGACATCGCCAAAAGATATGATAGAGAGCAAGAGCCTCTGCATCTTGTTGAATCAGAACTCAAAATAGACTTGGGCGAGGGCAATTTCATCTTTGTCGGCAGTTCCACAGATATGTTTGCGGGGGCAGTTCCTACTGAGTGGATAAGGAAAGTCCTTGAGCATTGCAGAGCCTATGACAAGAACACATACCTGTTCCAGACCAAGAACCCTGGTGGATTCGTGCAATTCTCAGGCGACAAATATCCCACTAACTCCATCTTTGGCACAACAATAGAGACCAACAGGGAGGACAACCTGCAAAAAGCACCCCCAAGAAAGAACAGGGCAGGCTGGATGGTGGGTATGCCGAGGCGGATGGTAACGATAGAGCCGATTATGGCATTTGATTTAGTGCCTTTTGTTGAGATGATAAAATCCATCAGACCCGAATGGGTAAATATCGGGGCTGATTCAAAAGGGCACAACCTCGCAGAGCCAAGCAGGGCAGAGGTGGATTTGCTGATTGCTGAACTCAAGAAGTTCACAGAGATAAAGAAAAAACACAATTTGGAGAGGCTGAGATAAATGGTGAATTTTGATAGAGAGGACATTAAGATTGATGTGATTGTGTCTGAAACTGACAGGCTGTGTGCGTTTAGCGGAGATTTCTTTGACCCTGCTGATGCAGAGGATATGTTGGAGTTTGTCAAGAAGTGCGGATACAGGTCTGAAATCATAAGGACAGAGCAGAGATTTTCTAATGCCTGGCATCCTTACAGGAAAATTGTTCATCGTGACATCGACTGGAGTGACCCAAGAGTTATCTATAATGTAATCAAGTGGCGAAAGGAGAACAAAAGCTATGAGGAGATTGCGGAACTCCTGCACTCAGAGGGCACAGGCTTTGCTATTCTAATCAGGGGCAGTAAAATCTGGGAGGCTTACAACCAATGGCGTGATGCCTTTGTGGGCGAGATTACTGACAAACAGCTTATGGAGTTCTGCAACTCATTTGTGCGGAACAGGAGGGAATAAGGTGGCAAGAAAGACAATAATAACAACAATCAAGGCACAAGTCAGGGCAAAGACCACAAACAAGATACCTAACTTTGAGTTCCACGCTACTTTTGATTCCAAAGATAAGGAAACCGCAGACGATGTTGAGAAAATATTGATGGTCTTTGACGAAAGAGCAAAGCGAGGCAAGAGGCAAATAAAATAAAAAGGTGGAATAAAAATGGCAAACTATGATGAGAGTGATTCAGAGGGAAAATTAATTGCAAGGGTAGTCACTTATGTTGTGCTTGGGATTCTGCTGTTGATTGTCGTGTTCGGCAGTTTCTACATAATCCCAGCAGGATATGGTGGCGTGCTAATGACATTTGGCAAGGTAGAGCCACAGGCGATTCCAGCAGGAATACACGCCAAGATACCGATTGTGCAGTCTGTTGTCAGTATGGAAGTCAGGACACAGAAATATGAGGCACAGGCATCTGCATCAAGCTCAGACTTACAGGTCGTGACTGCAAAGATAGCGACAAATTATCACTTGACACCTGAGAATGTGCCCGCACTCTATAATGACATCGGTGTCGCTTATACAGACAGAATTATTCAGCCGATGGAGCAGGAAATCGTCAAAAGCGTAACAGCAAAGTTCTCAGCAGAAGAGCTTATCACCAAAAGAGAATCTGTCAGGCAGGAAATCAAAACCTTGATGACAGAAAGGTTACAGCCCAGAGGCATAATTGTAGAGGAGGTCAGTATCGTCAATTTTGATTTCAGCCCAGCATTTAATGATGCTATTGAGGCGAAAGTGACTATGGAACAGAATGCCCTCGCCCAGAAAAACAAGCTGGAACAGGTCAAGTATGAGGCAGAGCAGAAAGTAACCCAGGCAGAGGCAGAGGCAAGGGCGTTGGAACTGCAAAAGAGCCAAATCACGCCTGAACTCCTGCAACTGAGGCAGATTGAGGTGCAGTCAAAAGCTCTTGATGTGCAGGCACAGGCTATTGCCAAGTGGAATGGTGCGTTGCCTACCTATACTGGCGGAGCAATCCCATTCATACAGATTGATGGGATAAAAACAAACTGAGGTGAAAACAAATGGCAGACGAAGATGATGACTTCGAGGGCGACGAGCCAGACGAGGACAACACAGATACAGACGACGACAACACAGACGAGGAGAATCCCCCAGAGGAGGACTAAAATGGCAGAAATAGTTTTGGAATGTAAAATCAAGAAAGAGAAAGGCTGGCTGTATTTCATAGACAGGAACGGAAATATCAGCCGAGCCAAAGCCCAGAGGGGCAGGCTGAAAGGTGCAAGGAACAAGGGTGACTAAAATGCCAGCCAAACAGCACGAGCATATCTGGCGTATCTTCAACGACCCAGACCTGAGAAACACAGGATACCTGAGCTTTTTCTGTCAGGGCTGTCTTGCACTTGCGAAAATCAAGAAAGAATACAAGGAGGGCAAAAATGGAAAAAGCAGAGAATAAGTGTCAAGAGGGGAAACTAAGCGATGCCTTTGGAGTAAGCGAACAGCAAGTTAAGAAGGCGTTTGACTTTGTAAACCAAGTGTGGGGCAATCCAGGCGAGAGTGTGGAGATAAGCATAAAGGCTCTCTGCAAGGGTCTCACACCAAAGCAGAAAGACTTTGCCCTAAAGTTTATGTTCCTCGGTAGGAAGATAGAGAAAAACCAGCAACAGCACGAAATCGACCAGTTTGCTAATCTTATGGGATTGTTGAGGGGTTCAGATGGCAGATAAGGACTATTGCGTGTTTGACATCCAGCCAGCTAAGAGCCTTGCACAAGTCAAGACCGAACTTGAACTGAAAGACGAGAGGAGTGCGTTTGGTTTCCCGCACAGAATGGGATTCTCAATCGGTTGCACTTTCACGCCCAAAGACAAGTTCAAGTTCTTTCCAACCGCAGACGAGATGGCAGATTACCTGCTCAAAGTCAAAGGCAAGCTGGTGAGTTTCAATGGCACACGATTTGGGCTTCCCCTACTGCTTAACGAGGTTCAGATTGATAAATTCCTCGGACTGCAACACTTGCCTCACCTTGACATCCTGACAGATTTCTACGACAGGGTTCAGGGCAGGTTTAGGGTTAGCCTTGACAATATGGCTAAGGCAAGCCTCGGCAGAGGCAGGATAAATGATGTGGATGCCTCTCTGCTCTTTGAAGAGGGTAGGCTGAATGAGCTTTCGGAATACTGCCAGCGAAATGTTGAACTGGTAGATGGGCTATATGATTTTGGCTTGAAAAACCGCAAAATTAGGTTCATACCAGCAGGCAAGACGGAGATAGCAGAAATCAAGGTGAATTACGATGAGGCTATGCCTTGAACCGCACACTAATCTATGAGAAAAAGAACCTGCTTGACATACAGAAAGAACTGGTCAAGACTGGTGAGTTCGCTAATGCCCAGACCACAATAACCTATGCGGAAAACAGGCTCGCCCAGGCACTCATAGATGCAAAAGTCAGGATTCAGACTGGCTTTATGGTTGATGGTTATGAGTTTGACATCAAAATCTACCAATACCCAATACTGATTGAGGTTGATGGCGAGATACACGAAAGTCCTGAAAGGCGACAGAAAGATTACCTAAAGGACAGGCTTGCAACAAGGCTGGGTTATAGGGTCTATCGTTTCACTAACGAGGAGATAAAGCAAGTCTCAGAGGTCGTGCATTTCATAAAGACTGCGATTGCAGACTGCACCAGACAGCCACACAAGACCTATCTCTATCCCCTCTCACCTTTTGAATACCTCAAATATATGCTGATTCAGAGGACAACGCACCCAGACCTGAGCCATTACTATCTTGTTGATAGGGTATCATACGGGAAGTGGCAGAGTTGGAAAGACAAGGAGGCTAACAAGAATGATAATCCCTAAAAGAATCTTGATTGGTCAGCATTACTATAACATAAGCAAATGCTGGCTCATTGACTGGAAGAGGGACTTGGCAGGTCAGATAAACTATATCACAAAGGACTTGAAACTGCTGAAGAATACTGACAATAGGGAATTAGAGGGCACTTTATTCCACGAGGTTGCTCACGGACTGCTCAAGGAGTTGGAGTTCAACTACCCAAAAATCACGGCATTCAGGAACGATGAAAAGTTCGTTCAGGAATTGGGGCTGAACCTCAGAAAGACTTTCCTTGACCTGCTCAATAACCAGGAGGCGAAAAGGTGACAACATTTGAAGAAGATTTCCCAGGTTTGAAAGATAAAGGAGATGACTGATGACTAAACAATGTCAAGATTGCGGAAGCACCGATTATCCTTATCATAACGAGTATTGCACTATGGGTGATATTGGTTGGAAAACTAAAAAGCAAAGGAGATGACTGAGATGACTATAAAATGTGAATGTAACTTAAAAGGAGAACTAGGATTTAATATGGAAAGTTGGTATGATAAGAAATTTGAATTACCATTTGTCAATCATAACCCAAATGAATGTAAATGTAGAAATGAATTAAAACAATATAAAAGAGGTAGTAAGATACTTTGGCTTTGTTCTTGTTGTTGCCTTTCAGGTGATAAAATCATAAAGCCCAAAGTTGATAAAAGGAAAGGAGATGACTGATGACTGATATTAAATGTAGATTGGATGAATGTGGATATAATGTCAGAGGACATTGTATCGCAGATGGAATAGTAATCAGAAAAGGAAATGCTTGTGTTACACATACAGGCATATGGAAATCATAAAGCCCAAAGACGACAAGGTAGGTGAGAGAAAATGACAGCAGGTGTGCCCAGCGAGGATGCTACCTATATCAAGACCCTGCTTGAGTTTGCAAGCACAAAGCAACTGGTAGAGAAAATCCTGTCAGAGAAAGAGGTTGCCAGAAATTCAGACCAGTGGCTTATCTACTATGTGCTTAATGCAATCTGCCAAAAGCACGACAGGAGGCTGTTCATACCATTTGAGTTGTTTGCTGAGTTCCCAAGCCAGGAGACGATTACCAGAACCCGAAGGAAGTGGAACGAGCAGGGCAAATACCTGCCGACAGACCCCAAAGTCCTTGAGCATAGGAAAGTGAGGCAGAGGGCAGTCAGGGATTGGGCATTGGTGGATAGAGAATGATAATCTGCAACGAAAGGAATGGCACGCATATCTGCTGTGAGCCTAAGAATCACAAGGGTAAGCATATCTGTGGTGGGTGTGGTGCGAAATGGGAAGGCAAGGAGAAATGACGACCTGCCCAATATGCAATAAGTGGATGCAGAAAGCATACGCCAAAGGCGTGTGTGCAGATTGCTATGCCAAGACAGATGGCTGTTGCAGGGATTATTCCAAGCAGGGCAAATGCACGCTTGACGGCAAGCCTATCAAAATTGAACTATCCACCAAAGCTAAGAAAGAATTTAGTGCTATCAAGAGAAAGGTCGGGAAAGCACCGACTAAGATATGGAGTAACTGAGATGACACCTGACCTGTGGATGACAATATTGTTCAAGATGCTACTCACGGGCACGCTTGTCTTTGGCACTCTATTGGCAAGCTGGCGTGTGATTGGCTGGGTGTATCGCAGGAAACTGGACAAATTCATAGGCTACTGGCTGGTGTTTGCGATGGTCATAGTCTGCCTTATGGCACTATCGGGGATTGCGGTGATGTGAAATGACAAACTGGTGTGAAAGATGCCACGATGACTTTGTGGAGCATTATGTCAGAATTAATGGCAAGATTCACGGCTATTGCTCTGAATGCTATGCGGAAACAAAAAGTAAGCACAAAGAAGTTGGTTTGGATGAACTTGAGGATGCCCATTTTGAATTTGCGGAGGAGTCTAATCCTATAAAGAGATTCATAAAGCTACAAGAGGAGAAAGATGTTCATAAAAAGAATCGGCAATAACTATTACTGGTATGAGAGCAAGAGGATAGGTGGCAGGATAGTCACACTTTACAAAGGCAGAGCCACACAACAGGAGGCTGAGGAATGGATAAAAAGAAAGGCAGGAAAATAGACTGGAGTGTCGTGACTCTGCTGGTCTTGGTATTCCTTGTATCTGCCCTCACAATTTATTATATAATAAGCTGAGGTGAAAAAATGAGCAAGAAATACGATATGCTGGCAGGGTGTGAGATAGATAATTGCCCCAACAAGGCAAAATACAAAATCAAATGTGGGCAGTTCCTTATTGTCCAGCTTTGCGGTATCCACTTCCCCCTGTATGTCAATCATTGGGGGATTATCAGAGATTCACGGCTAACAGCAAGCAGAGAAGGTTGGTTGCCAAAGACAAATGGCGAGGCAAAAGAGCCAATAAAATCAAAGGCGAGATTAAATGACTGATGAGCAAGAGCCAGCCTGGGCTGAGAGCAGGCGAGACTGGTATGCCAAGATTTTTGTCTTATTTGAGATAGTCAAGTCCCTCAAAGGCAGAGAAACTTCCTTCTTGGAGAAGTTGCCTAAAGATGCTGGCAGGCAGGCAAAGGCAGTCAGGAATGCAAACTGCCAGACAATAAACTATCTACAGCAGAATTTTGATGCCTTCCGATTCCTGCAATTCCCGAACTATGACCTTTACCATAGCTTGATGGATTACCGAGACATACCCCTGTTCTCTTTTGCACCGCCAATAAGACGAGAGCAGTATAAGGTGTGGAACGAAGGGCAATTCCTGGCTCACGCTGTTGGGTATTCTTGGGGAATTGACATTGATGGAGAAACTTGGCAGATAGCTAAGAGAGATGCCCTCAAAGTCAAGAAATTGTTTGACAAATTCAAGTTGTGCTATAGTGTAAAATTCTCAGGGTCTCGTGGATTTCATTTCCTGATTGAATATAAATGGCTACCTCAGTTGCCAATAGGCAAACTTGTGCCGATGCTGGCAGAGCTTACCTATATGCTCAAACATATAGACAATATACCCTCGATTGACGATAGTATCACAGATGCAAGGCGAATCTGGAAAGTGCCTTATTCCTTTGACCGAGGCTCTATCGCCCTGCCTCTTGACGATGACCAAATGGCAAACTTTGACCCAGCGATGGTCACGCCTGAGTATTGCCTAAAGGCAATCCAACTCAAAGGCAGGGGGCTACTGACAAGGAACACAAACCAGACCGATGAGCAGGCGAGAGAGTCGTTCCTCAAATTCGCAAAACTATATATAGACCCAGACAAATATAAGGAGGCAAGCAAATGACAATCCCAAAACCTTTAACAAAAAAGGATGAAGTAAATTCCACCATAGTTGTGCCACTAACTGAATTGGCAAAATCAACAATAGAGATTCCGATAATCAGAGAGGAATGGGACAACAAGAAAGCATATCTCACAGAAAATATCCAGTCCGCCCTAAAAGGGGTGAGGCAGGATACAAGCAAGTTATGGGAAAAACACAAAAGCGATTCCCACTTTGATGCTGGTGTTATGTATGCCGTGGATATGTTCACAGACTTTATGGATAAGTGGTTTCCAGTGTTCAAGGAGGTAAAGTAAGATGCCAATACCGATAGACTTGTTCAGGAGTGGCGTGAGTTCGCCAAGAAAGGCGTGGCTGTGCGTTGAGGCAATCAAGTTCCTCAAGGAGCACGCAGACCAGGCATACAGCCTTGATGACCTCGGCTTTGAATTGAAAGTGAATTATCAGGTTCTCAGGACTGCTTTGAGGTCGCTGACAATCAAAGACCACCTGGATGTCAAGCTGGTTGGCAGGACAAGATACTATGCTTACAAAGAGGTAGAGCAAGAGCCAGACCAGTGCGGGGAACAGATACCAGAGGAAGAGAAAGCTGACTTGCCCAAGAGTGATTGGGAGGACTACTGATGGTGATTCCCATATCAGTCAAGATAAAGTGCCAGATATGCGAGATGAGGATGCTCACCACAATGCCATCCTGCCTGATTCAGCGAGAAATGGATGACATTGAGAAAAACTATGTCTGCAATAACTGCATAAGAGAGGGCAGAAAGCAGAGGGAGGATGTCTGATGGCAACAAGGCAAGACCTCAGAGATTTTGCGAAAGCAGAAGAGGAGAGGACACGCAAGTTTGCTGAGGGCTATGTCAACAGATGGGAGAGATGGTGCAAATCCAGAGGCACAGACCCCAAGAGAATAGAGGACAAATGACAGACAAAACTATGGACTTTAAGATATACCCAGCAAGAGTTGAGGGTGAGCCAGAATTGATGAACAAACCACTAACACCAGTTGACTTCAGTTCGTGTGATGAGGATATATCAAGAGATTTGATTTATAAGAAAGTCCAGTCTGCCAAGCGGGGATTAGTGAAAGAGATAGACCAAGCCTCGCCAAAGCCGAGTAGTGCTGAGACAGGACTATTCTATATGAAAGTAAGGGAGGCAATCAACAGATGGCTGAATATCCCTGATGGAGATAGCAAATGAACCTGCTCAAGAAATTTATTGTCTGGCGAATACATTACCTCACTACCCCAGATGACACTATACCTGTGGCTTGCGATTATTTCAATAGGCAACCCTCAATCTTAGACCTGCCACTAATCCTGATAGCTTGCTTTCTCATAACGATTGGAGAGTGGTAGAATGAGCCAGCAGGAAGTCTTCAACCTTCTTGACAAGAAGAGGGGCGAGTTTATGTCAGCCACCAAAATCGCAAAAGCCCTCCATATCGGTGAAAGTTCAGTCCTGTGTAGCCTCAGAAAACTATTGAGGCGTGGTGACATCAAGAGAATTGTCAAGCCCAAGCAATGGGTTGGGGAGCACACCAAGTCCTACTTTGGAGTGCCCACAGGACAGATTAGCACAACATTTATTAAGTCCAAAGCTAAGAAGAGGAAATATGCCCAATCAGACCCTTAACCAATACCTGCAAGGCAGAGATTCGCATACCATAGATGTTTCTGACTATCACTACAAGGCAAATGTGCTCAATTACCGAGATGTCCTGCAAAGGAACAGAGCCTTGCCAGAACGCAAACGAACCTCATTTGAGGAACTGGTTGAGGATAACAAAGAGGATTTCAGGGACAGAATTGTTGGGGATTTCCTGAAGAAGGTAGAGGCACAGCACCTGAAAATCAGAGATTTCAGGACTTTCAAGGATGCCTTCAGGGATGCCTATGCCTCAGACCCTCACGGCAGGAACTTCTTTAGCGGGCTGTCTGGGCAGGATGACCTGCTTATGAGGATATTTGCAGAGCCAGACATCCAGCAGAAAGTCACCAAAGATGGCGAGACCAGCAGGTCAAGGGCACTTGCCAGGAAGTATGGGATTGATGTTGCCAGAGCCAGACAGCTTTACAAGGAAATCAGGCGAGTTGAGATTGAGGAGATTTCTAAGGGCTGGATACCTGAATCGCAACTCAAGCAACCCAGGCTCATCCGTAGCCCCGAAACAGCCCCAAGAGGCTTGCAAATAGCACAGAGGGCACAATCAGGCACTCTATACCGCAGAGCCACGCCAAGAGCCTTTACAAGCCCTCAGCAGAGATTCCTACTTAATAATGCCAATACCCCAAAGGCAAAGCTCACAGCAGAGTTCAATATCCTATTCAACGAGCAAAGAACAAGGAACAGCGTGTATTTCAAGCAGTATAGGCTACTCAAGGAGAGTGGCAGGGCAAGGATTGGTAGGATTTGGGCAGAGCCAGAGCCAGACAGCGATATGTTTTTCACATAAGAAGATACAAAAACTATGAGGTGATTCAAGATTGGATGCAAGTTTGCCTATGGTGGTTGAGAACTTAGAAAGCCCATCACTCACTCTTATTCTTAAATGGGATGCTCCCATCGGGATAAATAGCGAATATAAAGTGAAATATGTTGATGCCCAGACTTTCGGCACAAAGATGCCAACCCTGTTCTGGCAACAAGCCCAGGCACTTGACTATCCTGTTGAGAAAGGCAGAGAGGGTTTCAAAATCCGTATGCTGACACTATTCCGCATATTCCAAGATTCTTTCGGAAATGGAATCCCTGATAGGTTCAAGCCCACAATCACAGAAATCAGGCTGATGCCATCCCACGAATCAATAGAGCAAGCAATACAGCGTAGGGAAAGAACTTTAAAGCAGAGATTGGACTGGGAGATACAAGGCATACCCAATATCACAGACAACAAGGTTTCTGAACTTAATAATGAATATTTAAGGCAAATTAAAGAGATTAGGCAGAACTATGGTGCAAAAGAAATGATGGCAGATTTCCCAGCAGGGGACAGAGGGGGGGTTTTCTATGAGGTTGTCTATCCTGCCTCATTCTACAGCCTTTTCAAGCAGAAATTCCCAGAGGCTTTTGATGTATCAGAGCAGGCAAAGGAAACTAACCTGAGTCTCTATAAACAAGCCTTGTGGTTGAGCAAGGTAGAAAACCTGCAAGCTGAGAGAGGCTATCCCTATGAGATATATTTTGACAAGTGGGCTAAAAGGCTATTGAGGGAATCAGCACTCACAGGCGGAGGCAGGGGCTGGTTCTTGGAAAGCCACAGGCACGCACTCGCAAGGATGGGGATACGAACCAAGCCTGTCAGGAAACTGCACTACAAGCTGGCGATTATTAGGGGCAAGCTCAAGTCAGTTCCGCACAACTATTATTCCAAAAAGAGAATGAGGTGAATGAGATGAGCCACAACCCAACATATTCAACGCCAGAGGCTTACTGGAAGTATAGGAAACTCAAGCACAATAGAACAGAAAAGAAGGCAAGGTAAATGAGATATGAACTGAAAAAGCAGTTTGGTGGTTGGGCTATTTATGATTCAAGTAATCATTGTTATTACAAACTTCCACCACAAACAAAATGGTATGAGGCAAGAAAGCAACTTTCTGATTTTAAGTTGAAACAAGCTAATGGAAGTTTATTGCGAACAGGTTGGATTGATTTGAAAATATTGGGTATTAAGCATAAAAAGATTTTACAGCATAAGAAAGGTTGGGGGTGGGGATTACCCTCACATCTTCGAAAGAGGGCGATATAAATGACAGATTTGCCTATGGAGATTACCCAGGAAACAATACAAGAACTTAGGAACAGAGGGCTTAACTGGCAAGCAGATAAAATCCTTGAACAAAGAAAGGCTTGGCTTAAACGGCAGAGAGAGATTGACAAGAAACTCTCAACAAATTATCGGAATAGGATTTATAATATGACTCATCGAGAGGTCGCCAAAAGATATAGGGAAACACATAAGGCAGAGATAAAAGAGAAAAATAGACTTTATAATATGAACCGCCATTACTCACCTAAAACAAAAGAGTATCGACATAACTATTATCTCAAGCATAAAGCTGAGTTCGCCCAGCGTGAGAAAAAGTGGCGACAATTACACCCAGAGAAGACAAATGAATACTCTCTGAGATATAGGCAGAGATTGCCAGCAGGGGTAATGAAAGAGAGGAAACATCAATATTACCTCAGAAATAAAGAGAAGATAAATCAGCGTGTCCAAAACTATAATCTCCTACACCCCGAAAAAGCAAGAATACGCAAACAGCGTTATATCCTGAGACATAAAGGTGAACTGAATTTGAAAAAGCGTTTATATTATGAGGCTAATAAGCAACGCATTTCAGAAAAGCGTAAGGAGTCTTATATGAGGCATAGAAAATCTACTGCTCCCCTAAGAGTGAGATTGCCTGTTGGCTCTCCTGAACACAAGGCAAGAATCAAGGAGAGGCAACGCAACTATTATCGCAGGCATAGGGAACACCTACTTGCCAAACAGAATCTCTATTACCTGGCTCGCAAGATGGGCATAAGGCAAACCTGAATCCCACAATCCAATCTACCCCTCTTTTACCCACCTTTTTCTGGAAAAGAAAAACTGGTTAACAGAAATAGACTGGAAAGTGGGCAGGATTTTTATATCCACCAAGAGGCTCAAAGTAATTCTTAACTGGTCGGTAGGAACACATTTAGAATTTGTAAGGTAATTCTCTCCCCAACAAACCTTTCCTTTAGGCAATCTTTCCCCAACAGCTTTTTCTAAATAGTATAATCTGTCGTCGGTAAATGGTATCCTAAAATTTTTATCGTTAGCGTCGTTCCTTCTCTCTTGGGAATC
>Ga0209777_10001075_pt1 | contig 41482 bp, 34 predicted proteins | sample FrelakmetHBP12HB_FD_187147 | JGI IMG/M metagenome (GOLD analysis project Ga0209777, IMG submission 187147) | Freshwater lake sediment microbial communities from the University of Notre Dame, USA, for methane emissions studies -HBP12 HB (SPAdes)... | ecosystem: Environmental > Aquatic >...
CTAGGTGCAGAAAACCAGATCTTCGGCGGCGGTGCATACCGGCTCGCACATCTCTTTGGTGGCGATGATACCGCATCATGCGGGTTTGCAATCGGGTTTGACCGGGTCATGGTCTCACTCGGTGATGTGAAGCACAAAAAAGACACGATTGTGGCTGTGATCTGCACGGACGAGGGCAGGAAGCGCGCCCTTGAAGTTGCCCGTGCATTCCGCGCAGCTGGCATCCGGGCAGAGATGGATCTCATGGAGCGTGGGCTCGGTGCCCAGATTGCCCATGCATCAAAGTCTGCCGATTTTGCAGCTGTGATTGGTCAGCGCGAAGCTGAATCAGGGGACGTGACGCTCAAAAACCTGCAGAACGGTGAGCAAAAAAGCATGGAACTGAGTGCGGCAATCGCCGAGGTGGAAGCACATGGTGCTCGCTGATGAGCTTGCCAAACAGCAGCGGAGCATCAGTGTCGCAGAATTTTTCGAGAAGAATAAACACCTTTTGGGATTTGATTCACCAACCCGCGGCGTAATCACCACCATCAAGGAAGCGGTTGACAACGCACTTGACGCCTGCGAAGAAGCGCAGGTCCTCCCTGATATTTACATCAGCATCAAAAAGACCGGCAACGACATCTTCCGCATCATTGTGGAGGACAATGGTCCCGGCATAGTCCCCGCGCAGGTTCCCTTTGTATTCGGCAAACTGCTTTACGGGTCGCGTTTCCATCAGATCCGGCAGACGCGCGGGCAGCAGGGGATCGGGATCTCGGCAGCGGTGCTCTACGCCCAGCTCACGAGTGGTCTTCCGACGATTGTCCTCTCCCGCACCGGTCCAAAAGAGTCTGCCCACAGGTTTGAGATCCAGATCAAGATTGAGACCAACGAACCCGACATCATCTCCCAGCAACCGATTGAGTGGGACAGAACCCACGGCACCCGGGTCCAGATCGAGTTCAGGAGCACGATGTCGGCAAAGAAGAAGCTGCTCGAGTATCTCAAGTATACCTCGATTGTAAATCCCCATGCGCGGTTCCGGGTAGAACTCGATGACGAATCGTTCACGTTTGAGCGGGTGAGCCAGGAAGTAATTGCATGTCCTGTTGCAATCCAGCCGCACCCCCACGGGATCGAGTTCGGGCAGCTGAAGCGGATGGCGACTGCCAGTGAGGAAAAACTCCTTGATTTCCTCGTGGAGGGCTTCAGCCGTGTGGGCAAGAAGTCCGCGCAGGAGATGTGCGATAAGGCCGGCCTGAAAGGGATGGTCAGGGTGAAAGGGCTCACTACCGAGCAGCTCAAGGCGTTGCTTGCGGCCATGCAGGCGGTTGCAGTCCCCGCGCCCCCGTCATCCCAGTGTCTCTCTCCAATTGGTGAGGAGCTGATCCGGCGCGGGCTCGATAAGGAGTTCCAGATGGACTTTGTTGCTGCCCGCACCCGCCAGAGCTCTGTCTTCTCCGGTCACTCGTTCATGGTCGAGGCAGCGATAGGATACGGGGGTAAACTGCCGCCGGAAGGAACCGCGATAATCCTACGGTTCGCAAACCGTGTCCCCCTCATGTACCAGCAGGGCGCGTGCGCGATCACGGGATGTATTACCAATGTGAACTGGAAAGCGTACAACATTTCCCAGCAGGGTCTGCCAACCGGGCCGATCCTGATCCTTGTCCATGTCGCATCAACAAACGTTCCCTTCACCAGCGAGAGTAAGGATGCGGTTGCAAGTATTCCCGAGATTGAAAAGGAGATTGTACTCGCGCTGCAGGATCTCGGCCGTGACCTAAAAAATTTCCTCTCCCGCAGGGATAAAAACAAGGTCGCTGAAGACCGCGCGCGTGCAGTCTGTGCAATTATTCCGGAGCTTGCGGCAAAAGTGAGCGAGATCGTGGATAAGCCGCTGGTCGACACGTCTCCTATCGAAGGAAAACTTATGCGCAAGCTTATCGCCAAAAAATGGACGCGTGACAACCGTGTGACCATCGAGGCAATTAACTACGCAGGCCATGACGGTGAGGTCTCGGTGTATGACATATCCCATGACAATGCCGCTGATGCGAGCCCCAAACCGGACTTCGTAAGCGAGGTGGAGGGGCAGTTCACGAAAGTCTGGAAAGTAATTGTTCCACCCCAGAAAATTTGGCGCGTCACGTACAGCGGAAAAGGAGGGGGTATGCTGGATATCAGGGGCATCGATGATAACAAGAAGATGGTGGTGGATCTCGATGTCTAAAGACGAGCTCGACAAAAAGTCGATGAAAGCGATGCTCGCTATTGCATCTGCATGGTACGACCAGATGAAAGCAGGCGAGGTTCCCTATATTTCCCTTCCGACGCGCACGAAATACAATATCGAGTACGATGACGCAAGCGAGGTCTGGAAGTACGGGGACAAAGAGAGCCTGCGTACAGCGGGAACTGCAAAGAGCGCGACGCACCTTTTGAAGATGGCGTACGTGATCGGTTTTGTGAAGCAGCAGCTGATTGAGAACCGTTCTTCGACACTCAGGGAGATGTATTACATCTCTGAAGGCTGGAAGCGGGCAAAATTCGGAGCGCAGGAGGAAAGTAATTTTCTTATTGAAGACCTCGAGATCATCTCCGAGGTTCCGCGCGAGGGATTCCACCTTCACCCGGAGGAGAATGGTGCGTCCATTTACGGTCCGATGCGGATCAAGGAAGAGACGCGCAGAGGACTGCGATCAATTCACTGCCAGGATGATGTTGGTCAGGCAGGATATACGATCCCCAACAATGTCGAAAACATCGAGTTTGTTGACCATGATGCGAAGTTTGTGATCGCACTGGAGACCGGCGGTATGTATGACCGGCTGATCGAGAACGGGTTTGATGAAGAGTACCAGGCGATCCTCGTCCACCTTAAAGGCCAGCCGGCACGTTCAACCCGGAGGATGCTCAATAAGATCAGCACCACTTGGGACCTCCCCGTGATGGTCTTTACTGATGGCGACCCGTGGTCATACCGGATTTATGCTTCGGTTGCATACGGGGCGATCAAGAGCGCCCACATGTCAGAGATGCTGGCAACGCCAAAAGCACAATTCCTGGGGTTACAACCGAGCGATATCCGCGACTACAACCTACCTTCCGATAAACTGTCAGAGAAAGATGTGGAAGCGTTGAACGCGGAACTGACTGATCCCCGGTTTGCCACCGATTACTGGAAAAAACAGATAAATTTACAGATTGATATGGGATTGAAGTCAGAACAGCAGGCATTCGCTGCTCGCGGGCTGGACTTTGTGACAAAGAAGTATCTGCCTGCGCGGTTGAGTGAGATGGGTATCATTTAACAAAGAGTTCAGGGGAGCAGAATGAACGTAGGTGACATGTACCTTGATGGTGAGTATCAAAAATATAATCCCACATGGGATGTGGAGGATGCCCCCTGGAAGGCGGACTTGATCTTTGATATGATAGAGAAGCACCGGCTCGAACCCAAGACCATCTGCGAAGTGGGGTGCGGATCCGGGGAAATACTTAAACAGCTTCAGAACCGGATGCCGTCTTCGTGCACATTCACCGGTTACGAGATCTCCCCTCAGGCATACGAATTGTGCCAGCAGCGGAAAAATGAACGATTGTGCTTTCGGCTCAAAAATTTCATAGAGGAGAGCGGTAATCCCTGTGATCTTATTCTGCTCATCGATCTCATTGAACATCTTGAAAATTATTTCCAGTTCCTCCGCGAAATAAAACCAAAAAGCCGGTTCAAGATTCTCCACATCCCCCTTGAGATGTTCGTTCTGGCTGTATTGCACCAACAATTTTTACGCGGGCAGAGAAAAAAAGTCGGTCACTTGCATTTCTTTTCAAAGGATCTGGCACTGCAGGTGCTGCGTGACCTCGGTTATGAGATAATTGATTATTCCTATACTGCGGGATATTCCCTGCCAAGGGACTTTGGCATGAAGGATCGGCTCCTGAAAATCCCGCGGCGGTTATTATTTCCAGTTGCCCGGGATTTTACGGTGAGAGTGTTTGGTGGATATTCACTGCTCGTGCTGGTGAAGTGAGCTTGAGGAAAATGCGCCTTGCGGGAGCACAAAAAAAAGCATCTGCATCAATGGGGTGACTATGACACACTATACTCTCGGCCTCTTCGCGAACATGTATCCAGCATATGACGGCGATTGGCGGGGAAGTTTTATCAGGCAGATGGTCAGGGACCTTGAAACCCGTGGTATCACTGTAAAAAAAGCCGTCAAGAAGTCTTCATCCGTCATTGGCTATGTGCCGTTTTACTTTCAGTCAATGGTTCTGGCGCGAGACACAACTCCGGATATTATGCAGGCGGAATATATCCCCCACAGCAGCCTGATCCCTGCTTATTTCAGGAGGAAGAATGTTCCGCTAGTTCTCAAGTTCCATGGGGATGATGCCCGGATCTATCCATTTAAAAACCGTTTCAACAGGATGCTCACCCGCACCATGCTGAAGCATGCGGCGCATGTGATCACAGCGAGCGAAGAGATGCGGCGCCTCCTTATAGATATCGGCGGTAACCCTGAGACCATCTCCGCAATCCATACCGGAGTTGATACAGAATTCTTCTCACCGGGTTCTAAAAAACAATCACGGAAATCTCTCGATCTCCCTACCGAAGCGACCATTTTCCTGTTCGTAGGAAGACTTCACCCGTCAAAGGGAATCAATGAACTACTGGAAGTTGCACGGCAGTGCCCGGAACTCATGTTCCTATTTGTCGGTTCGGGTATGAGAGTTCCGGTGCATCCTGATAATTGCAAATTCGTCGGTGAAAAGATTCCAGAAGAAGTGCGAACCTGGATGAATGCAGCGGATTGTCTTTTATTACCGACCCATACAGAGGCGGTTCCGACATCGGTGATGGAAGCATTTGCCTGCGGCATCCCAGCGATAACCACAGATGTTGGGGGATGTCCGGAGATTGTTGAAGACGGAAAAAATGGACTCTTAGTACCTGTTGGGAATATAAAAGCCTTGTATGATGCTGTCGTATGGATGCACAATAATATGGAATCACGCATTGAGATGGGGAAGCGGGGCAGAATCACTGTGCTTGAGCGGTATGATCACCGTAAGTTGATAGAACAGATGATTAATGTCCACAGGTCGCTGATCAGGTAATAAGGTATGCAGTATATTTCTGCCACGATTGGCATTTATCATAGGAAAGAATTTTATCAATTTCAGTGAAACATATAGAAAATCATATCGCAGGTTTACGATGAAGAATTTTTATCAGAATAAGAGCATCTTAATCACTGGATCTGCTGGTAGTATCGGGCAGGCACTCATTGAAAAGCTGCTGGAGTATGATCCCAAGGTTATACGGTTGTTTGATAACAATGAGAACGGGCTGTTTAATTTACGACAAAAGTATTCTGGTGAATCATTAGAAAAGCTTCGATTTCTACTCGGAGATATTAAAAATCTCAACAGGCTCCAATACGCATTCCATGGAATCGATGTCGTAATCCATGCGGCTTCATACAAGCATGTTCTTGAATGTGAATACAATCCTCTTGATACGGTTGAAACCAATATTATGGGGACGGCAAATGTCATCCAAGCAGCGATTTCACAGAACGTGAAAAATGTTATATTCACAAGCTCAGATAAAGCTGCAAACCCCTCAAATACAATGGGCACCACCAAGTTGCTCGCGGAAAAGCTGATGATCGCAGCAAACGTATATGGTGCACGGTCAACGGTCTTTTCTTGCTGCAGATTTGGCAATGTTGTGGGAACCAGCGGTTCTGTGATTCCGCTGTTTAAACAGCAGATCCAAAAGGATCACAAGGTTACAATCACTGATCCTGCAATGACCCGGTTTATGATCACACAGGACTCTGCTATTGATCTGGTATTAAAAGCCGGAATCCTCGCTGAAGGGGGAGAGATCTTTATATTTAAAATGCCGGTTGTCAACATAAATGACCTTGCCGATTCGATGATCGAAAGGTACGGGGATGCAAAAAAAGAGGTCATCGGGAAAAAGCCTGGCGAGAAGATGTTCGAAGAGATCATGACCGAGGAAGAGATGTCGCGTGCATATGAAGGAAAGGACATGTACATCATCTTCCCGCAGGTGAAGATGATCGATTACAATAATTATTCCGGGTATTCCCGGGTCACCGCGATAAAAAATTCCTCACAGATGAAAACACTTTCAAAACAGGAGATTCTCGGGCTGCTCGATGAGGCAGGCATATGAAGGTTCTTGTCACGGGAGGTGCCGGTTTTATCGGGCGCTGGGTTGTTAAGCGACTTTTAGAAGACGGATATTCTGTTTGGGTACTGGATAATCTTTCCAATGGCAACCTAGCCAACCTAGCCAAATTCTCCAAAAATACCGAATTGAATGTGAAAGTTGGGGATATTAAAAATAAAAAGACCCTTTCAATGCTATTTAAAAACAAATTCGATGTTATCATCCATCTGGCTGCAAACATCATCGTTCAAGAAAGCATCGACAATCCCCGCAAGGTTTTTGAAAATGATGTGATCGGTACATTCAATGTTTTAGAGCAAGCAAAAAATACCAATACACGATTTGCATTTATGAGCACATGCATGGTCTACGATACTGCATCCGCCCAAGGGGCAATATCCGAGTTTCATCCGACAAAAGCTGCATCACCATATGCCGGGGCGAAACTGGCCGGGGAAAACATGGTGCAGTCATATTATCAAACCTATGATCTTCCGACAGTAATTCTTCGACCGTTTAATACGTACGGACCCTACCAGAAAACCACCGGAGAAGGTGGTGTTGTATCAATCTTTATTCGGAGTGAACTAAACAGGGATGTCCTGAACATTTATGGGGATGGTACTCAGACACGTGATCTCATGTATGTGGAAGATTGTGCAGATTTTATCGTCAAGGCTGCGATGAGTGATAGGTGCAAAGGTGAGATCCTGAATGCGGGACTTGGAAAGGATATCACGATCAATGACCTTGCGGCGTTAATATGCAAAGACAAATCCCGTATCAAACATGTGAAGCATATTCATCCGCAGAGTGAAATTCCAAAACTTGTATGTGACAGGACTAGGGCAAATCTAGTTCTCGGATGGGAACCCGCGACATCACTTGAGGAAGGGATCCAAAAAACGACACAATTCATCAGAAATGGACTTTGTTGAAACCCTCAGTTTTAACATCGTCCATTATCTCAATAGTGGTAACATAAGCGAATATTTTGGAGGGTTTCAACAGAGCCCAGAAATGATAAAAGATAAAAAGAACCCTGCGACAAAATTTATTCCATGAAATTATTTTTTTTATAAATAAATACACAGTCAAATGCCTTATACTGTTGAATATTTTTTTAACTCCTGATACCGTTGAAAAACAAATTTTTGTAAAAATCGCACTTTTTGATCTTTGGTATTTTACATAAATAAAATGTGCTGATACTGGTAATTACGTGTAATTCATCTTGAACACATTATGATAAAATTCTGCTTTTAATTCCTCAAAAATCCTATTCCCTTCATCATTAAATAATTCGGCCCTTTTTATCCTCTCATATTCAGATTCCGGGAATTTTGCGTAGAGGGGAAACGTTCTCTGCAGCCCCTTCAGCTCAGTGTACGTGAGAGGCTGGTTTTTGAGTTCAGTGCTGTCAAGCAGCTGATGGATTTCGGCGTCTCGGTCCAGATATCCGTTTTCCACACAATAATCATATAATTTTGTTCCCTTGTAAGGTGTAAACAGGTATACGTTCATGGTTGTCGGATTAATCTGGCGGTTGATCGCAATCGTATCAAAGATAAGCTCTCGCGTCTCTCCGGGAAATCCGATAATATTGTTGACAGTGTATTCGATCCCGTATCTTTCAACTATTTGTAAGGCATTGAGCATCTGCTTGTTGGAATGAGACCTGTTGAGGACTTTTTTCCGGAATTCCTCGTTACCCTGTTCAATCCCAAACTGCAGGTTCTTGCAGCCCATATCTTTCAGGATCACTATCTTTTCTTCAGTTACCGTTTCCGGTCGCGATTGGCACCAGAAAGGAAGTTTGATCTCCTGTCTGTACCGGTGTGCAAATCTTTTGAGTTCTTCAACAGGTCGGGCAAGGAATGTTTCAGAATCAAAATCGATATATCCGGGATTGTACCTGTTCACGAGATATTTCATCTCGTCAATGATTCGATCCGTTGATTTCTGGCGGTAATACTTGCACCCGGTCTTTTCCTTATATTGCCTTTTTAATTCCGGAGCCCCGCAGTAGGTACAGAAATACGGGCATCCCCTGTCCAGTTCGACGTGGAGCATTGCATAAATCTTCCCCATCATCGGGCGGTAGATGCGTTCTTTTTCAAACAGATCATAATTGATGAAAGGAAGCGTATCGAGATCTACAGGGTCGCGGATCGGATTTTTAATGATACCTGCAGGTGTCTTGAAATACAGGTTTTTAATCGTCGTATAGTCCTCATGTCCGGACATTTTCTGACATAATTCAACGAGAGCGCCCTCCCCTTCGCCAATACAGATGATATCGATGCCGGCAACAGCAAGTACCTCATCAGGACTGAACGTAACAAAGACTCCCCCGGCAATAGTAGGAATCTTCCAGTGTCTGATATGGCGGATTAGGTCTTTTGTCAGTCCAAACGTATCCTGAACGATAGTGAAGGCGATAAGGTTTGGTTTGAATTCCGCGATCATCGTATTGAGATCATCAAAAATATCAGAATCCTTGAACTTCACACCGGTATCTTCATAACTGAATTTTTTTATCTGGAGAAGCTGGACTTTCTTCTGTTCAAAATTTATCTCTTCGGTATGGTAAAATGTCGTATCAAACAGTCTGGTCTCAAATCCAGTCTGTTTCAGGCAGGCATGCAGTAAGGATATATTGATGGGAAGCAACGTGGCCATCATGGTGTTGGGATAAACAAATAATACCCGGAAATTTTTTTCAGTTTTCTGTCTCATAAATCCACCTTTTTAAAATTCTGTAAACGTGTTTCATAGCTTTTTTGTCACCGATGGAAATTCGTATGCAGTGTTTGAGAATGCCCCATTCATACCCTGGTCTGATAAGAATCCTGTTCTCCTCAAATATTTTGAGCAAGGGTTTACACTCTTTTTCCCCAACGACGATATTGACAAAATTGGTACCGGAAGGGAGAACTGTCAGGCCCAGCCCTTCAACATCCTGCACAAATTCCTTTTTGTTTTTTAATAACTGGTTTACGGATTTTTCGATAACTGCATACTGGTCAAGGAGTGCTATGCAACATAGGACTCCCAGTGCATTTGTTTCATACATGGGTTTAAATTTCGCAAGCATTTCAATTGATTCCGGCTTGCCAATTGCATATCCAACGCGTGCTGCTGCAAGTCCAAATGCTTTGGAAAACGAACGAAGGATTATCAGGTTGTCGTAGTCATTGAGTAGCCCCATGGCGGTTGTTCCTGATATGGGGTAATATGCCTCATCTACAAGGACTCCTGCATTATACTCTGCAGCTGCATCGAGCAATGTCTTAATATCGTCATTGGATATTTGCACTCCGGCTGGACTGTTTGGGTTTGAAACGATAATAAACCGGGTTTTCCGGGTGATTCTGCCAATAACATTATCGGTGTCGAGCGTCAGGTTTTGAGGATCGTAATAAACCCCGATCTCCTTTGCCCTGTACAGCTTGGCATAGACGTTATACATCGCGAAGTTTGGCTGTATGTTGATGATCTCATCCCCTGGTGAGACAAACGCGTCGAATACGGCCCGGATCGCACCATCGGAACCTGCTGCCGGGAGAAAATGATCCTGGGGCAGTGAATGGAATTTTGAGAGTGCATCATATAACTTATACACTTCCGGGTAACAGGACAAAAAATCCGGCGTGATAGATTTCTTTATTTTATCAAGGATCTTTTCCAGATATGGTACCGTCCATTCATTTTTGTCCAGGCGGGTGTATGATTCCCGTGCAGTCCTGTCAACCGGAGTCCGGTAAATGTCATTCAGATATGTTTTGGGGATCAATCTTCAGATCTCCTTTTTGCCCATCTGATACTCTTGTATCCAGTATTCCACCTGTGGTACCTGCCACCGGTAGTCAACATCGCATCCCCCCCATTGTTTCAGGGGATAGATCCTCTGACCCATCCACTTCTGGGGGAGGAGGCCGTTCTCAATATATTCAAGGCAACGGGGACGTACAATGGATACGCCCATATCGGCAAACCAGACATCTCCCTGTGAATCCCGGTCACAGTTCAGGGTCTTGGGGTCTCCAAATGTTTCAAAGGGGACAAATGGGTGCAGCAGGCCGTCATCACCGATTTTTCGTGCCCTTAGCGGGCTCCACATATTGTACCGGGATACCGTAACTGCGGAATCAAAATCCGGATGCTCACGCAATGTCATGACCCCCTCATCAATGGTCTCAGGTAAGATCGTCGGTGAATTACAGTGCATGAGGACGATCAACTCTACTGACATATTCTGCTGAGCAAGCTCATCTCTGATATGATGGTAACCATGAACAAAGACATTTTCACCAAGCGTCGTGTTCCCACATAACTCCTCCGGACGATCGATGATCGATGCCTTATATCCCCGGCTGATCTCCTTGATTTTCTCGGAATCTGTTGAAATATATACCCTGTCAACAGTTTTTGCATCAACTGCCGCTTTCAGCGGGTATTCCATCATAGGTTTACCAAGTACCGGATGAATATTCTTGCCGGGAAATCCCTGGCTCCCTTCCCTGCCAATAAGTAAAGCAACTATCAGCACCTTCACCTACCTTTCAACTTCCGGATCTCACTCTCACGGTAAGGGCACCGATCGCATCGCCTGATTTTGTGGGCGTTGCCCTGCCTGTGGAGCTCACGGTAGGCATTTTCTTGGGCATTGCTCCAGGCATCCGTGATGGTAATATCTCCGACCGAACCAAATGAGTCCCATTCGTAAATATCATGGATACAGGGCAGGATCTTTCCATCCCAGGTAATTGTCATCCTCTGCCACAGCATGGGACACGCCCAGTCATAGGTGATTCCGCGATGGTCCGGGTTGCCTGCCTCGCTTTTCATATCGAGATAGGCGACTTCGTCTACTTTTCGGGACCAGAACGCAGCATACTTGTCTTCCATGCCTTGGAGCTCCGGCACAAGTACAGTTTGGATCCGGACAAGCGGCTTTTTAAGCCCGAGCTCGTCTTTGATTTTTTTGAGCAGTTCAAGGTTTTTAACAACGGTTTCAAACGTGGATCCAACCCGGTATTTTTCATATACCTCTTTGTTAAACCCTTCGAAGGAGACGGATATCCTGTCAAGTCCTGCATCGAGCAGGTTCCTGATGGTTGTTTCGTCTAGCCGGAGTGCATTTGTGTTAAAATAAACATCTAGGATACCTGCCTCCTTTGCGTAGGATACCATGCGTGGAAGATCTCTGTGCAGCAACGGTTCGCCGCGAAATGTGAATTTCAATGAATTCAACTCTTTTTTCCCACCCTCATCAAGAACCAGTTTCCAGACTTTTTCCTCCATGAATCCTTTTGAATAGGTATTATAGGTTGTCGCGCAGAAAGGACAGCGGAGATTACATGCATTCGTGGGCTCAACGTCAAGATGGAGTGGGAAATCACCATACTGATAGGTTTCTGGCCATTCATTCCATTTTTTTCGATACTCCTGGTACCGTGAGTCCTCTCTCTGAACAACACTTCGTCCCGCAATCGTATGAAGAATGGAATCGACTGTTTTTGCCATCTATTCTTTTCCCATTTCATCAGTTTTCTTCTGATCTAGCTCACTCTGAACTGCTCGCAGGCAATCAAGAATCCCTTCGCTGATATCGATATATTTTGATAGATTTATCCGTGTGGCAACATCTGCCTCGAATGAATACGGGGTCATGACATAATGGGACTGAATCGGATGAGGATTGTAATGAACCTGGATTTTTTTACCGAGGATCTCTTCGATCATCGCAAAGAGTTCCCTGATTTTAATACGTTGGTGACCGGTGATGAGGACAGCCTTGTTGATAAACTCTTTATCAAGTGCGATCCTGACAGTTTCACGTGCGGCATCGTTGATATGAATATACTCCCGTTCGGAATCCGGAGAGCTTGAGTAGGTGAACTCCCCATCAGTGAGAATTGCCTTACATGCCCCGTAGATAAAATTCCACTGGTTTGATTCCCGCCCGTAAAGACTTCCGTAACGGAGAATTGTGTAACTCAACCCGTGTTCTTCATGATATGTCTTGCAGAGTGCCTCGCTTGCCTGTTTTGAAATCCGGTAAAATGATCCTTTTTTTCCTGCAGTATATGCCGAACTTGCATAAAGGAAGCGTGACACCTTGTTCTTTTTTGCTGCTTCCAAGCAATTTACGGTCCCGAGAACGTTAACTTGCAGTGTCTGGAATGGTTTATATCTTGATTCTTCAATATCGGCAACGGCGGCGGTATGGAAGATAATGTCACATCCCTTGACTACATCGCACAGGGGGTCGATGTCGAGGATATCCCCCTGCACGTATTCAACTGACGGGCTATTCTCATTTTTATGATTTGTCTCGAAGAAAACGGATGGGTCGGCAAGATCATAGACAACCGTTCTGATATTCTGCCCGACAAGTTCGTTAACGATATGGTGTCCAACAAAGCCTGCTCCCCCGGTTACCAGAACTTTCATAGGTTAACCTCCAAATGCTTTGATCATATTGTTAACAGCCTCTATTTCCATCTGCTGACGTGATTCTACGGTATTCGATGCAACATGCGGCGTGATGATTACTTGGGGGAAATCAAGGAGAACCCCCGTATATGGCTCCTTTGCTTGCACATCAAGACCGGCACCGGAGATCCTCCCGTTCTCTAGTGCCTTTGCGAGCGCTGTCTCGTCAATCAGAGATCCTCTCGCTGTATTTATGATGAGAGCGTTGTTTTTGATGACGGTGAACGCGCGCTGATCCAGTAATGCTCGACCATCAGGACTCGGTGGCGAATGAAGCGTGAGTATATCGGAATACTTCAGGAGATCATCGAGTGAAGTCATGGAGTGCCATCGTTTCGGGATCTCTTTCCTTGTCCATGGATCGTAGTAGGTGATTTTGCACCCGAATGGTTCAAGGAGGGAGGCAACCCTATAACCAATCCGCCCCATCCCCACTATACCGACAGTTCTTCCAGAGAGCATATGCCCGGGTTCGACTCCATACGATCCATCATGTAGCATGGTAGTATACCTCATAAAGTTTTTCAGCAGAACTAGGATGAGTGCCACTGTATGTTCAGCAACGGAATGGACCGGTGCATCGGGTGTATTGACTACTTTTATACCATGATTATGCGCAGCTTCAAGGTCAACCGAATCCAGTCCAACACCCACGCGTGATATAATCTTCAACGTTTCAGCAAATTCAATAACATTCTTTGTGAATGGTTCTGTCCCAGCAATAACCCCTTCGATTCCCTGAAGGTGTTGGGACAATTCAGACTCAGAGAGGCGTTTGCCAGTTTTGTTGATATACTTGATTATACATGTTTCATGAAGTTCTTTATGCCTCTCGACATTTAGTCCAAAAGATCGGATAGTGACTGCCACCGGATGTTTTTTCATTTAACAGATGCCTCAAGTTCATTAATATTTTAGAGAGCCGTCATAATAAATTTATATCGGACTTACTTATTTATCACTTTAAGACTATACTTTTTTAGATCAATTAAGGAATCGCGATGATCACTCTGGAAAAGAGAAAAATTGTCATTTTATATGCAAATGAAGGCTCGGTAGGTGATTTTTTAAGGGGGAAATCAGGCGGGGATCATTTTTTATGGATTTATCTCGGAAAAAATGTCCCGCTTTGCATCTCGCTTGAAAAAAAACTTGCCGGGCCATTTTCAAGGATAGATATCGGTGACGATCTTCAGGAAACGGCACACGCGCTCCGGCAGGATTTTGTTGATTATATCGGACAACTCTCTGGCACCGGAAGGGGAATATCGTGGTGGTGGACATCACTCTCCGAAAAAAATCCATTTGTGTCAAGCGCTTTTTTGCATTTTTGCTATCTTAATGTCTGTATCCGGCAGATCCGAAAAGCAAGAGGAAATGTGCTTGTGCTCTGTGAATCCCGTGCTGTTATGGAATGTATCCAGGAATCTCTCATACAGGATCCCTCCCTTCACATAGAGGTGAATGATTCCGGAATCAATTACTGGTATGAGAACATCTGGAAATTTATAGAATCAATAATAAAAATGTTTTTTTTCCTTCTCCGGTGGGGAATCCGATCCATCCTTGCGAGGATTTTTGGTTTATTGCATTACCGCTACCGACAGTCATGGCTACTGTCAAACGCAACGGTCATCCATTCATTAATTGATAGGAGAATATTCCGGAATCCTGATAGATTTGAAGATATTTTCCTTGGCGATCTTGGATCAAAATTAAAAGAAAAGCACCAGAATGTTTTTTACCTTTGTAATATATTGCCGACATTCTTCTATCCACTTGCACTTTACAAGCTTTTGAAAACACCTGAAAAGTGCGTACTGATGGAAGAATTTATCTCGCCTTTTGATCCGTTTACCGCATTGATTAACGTTCACATTCGATATCCCACGCTCTCGTCTGCCCCGTTTTTTAAAAATCTCAATGTTTATCCAATTCTCCAAGAAGAGATCCTGACGGATATCATGAGCACGCGATCAGCTCAAACATACCTCTATTACCGTGTGGGTGAAAATATCGGCAAAAAGTTTGATCTATCAGTCTTTATTTATCACTTTGAGAACCTCATGTGGGAAAAAATGTTCTGCGCCAGTATTCGAAAAAATTCCCCAAGTTGCCGGTTGATCGGGCATCAGCATTCACCGATTAGTCCCATGGATATGATGTATACTCTCTCAAAATATGAAAAGCCCGCAATTCCTTTACCGGATCTGATTGTGGCAAATGGTGTCCGCGGTAGAGATAATCTTATTGAAGCCGGATTCGATCCGGATCATATCGTTATTGGCGGGGCGTTCAGGTACTCGGCCCTTGCGACAGGCCAACGGAGAATCCGACAGGATTCGGATTTTTCTGTGCTCATTGTCACTACTGACGATACTAACGTATCGCTTGAGCTGGTGATCAAGTGCATGCATGCGTTCGGGAACAGAGAGGGATTTTGTGCAATAATAAAATTTCATCCGACGCTCCCGGTGAGAAAGATACTACGTCACCTCTCAAATCTCCCGGATAATTTCGCAATTCGGGATGAACCAATAGACACATTGTTGTCAAGGGTCGATCTTGTTGTATACACCGCCACAACTGTTTCCGTTGAAGCTCTTGCACAGGGAATACCGGTTATCCACATCCGATCGGATATGGTAATCGACAGGGATATTTACGCGAACGGTGATAACATTCCGTCTGCAGTGAGATCCGGGGATATCTACACTCTTGCATGCGAGCTGCTAAAAACACCAGATTTCGGACGCGTGTCAGCTTCCGAAATTGTAAAAGAGATGTTCTCCTCGGTCGATGAAGAGAGCATTCGATTATTTACCAGCGGTTTTAAAATACTTCCCAAACGGCTCTAATTATATTCTTTTTTAACTATAATTTAAACTTTAGTCTTATGTTAAAAATTTTATTTTCTCCCTGTCTACTCTCCCCCTTTGGCAATATCAGACACCCCCGGGAAGGCTTCAGGTTTTTTGCAGCATTTATTCAGTGCCCGATACACTATAAAAAAATGGGGAGTCACAAAAAAGCGGATACTTTACAGATCAATGCATTCAGTATGTTATTGGTCCACAGAAGCTAAGGCAGTTACCGGTGTCCCGTCCGGCGCATCGGTGATCCAGGGATAAATATAAAGGGTGAACCTTTTGTCCAATACTGCAACAGCCCGCAGATCAACATCCTCAAGTAGCAGAATACTGTTTTTACCACATAAAAATGATTTATGGCTTGCATGGCCCATTTGACGATGATCAGGGCGAGAGATCGAGAGTACATCAATGCCAAACAACCGAAGGTCTGGGATTGCCTTTCTGAGTAAATCAGGTACATCTGGATTGATATAAGGATGATCATCTCTGTATTTTACTGGATCCTGATCGCGGATGTTACAAAAACCCGTATGAATAAGCACAGCATTCGCATCACGAATCGCGCTGATCTTATCTTTGAGTGTTTCCGCTGTAACGCACGTATTCTCTCCCAAAGGAAGATATATGCAGTATGTGCTTTCAAAGCAGGAAAGATGGTGTAAGCTCTCTACAAGGGTTTTTCCTTCTGGGCAAAAATGGCGGGGAGCGTCAATATGGGTACCCGAATGGATCCCAAAACTGATGGTACTTGCATTTGCCGAATCCCCTAATTCCATAGATCGAAATGGGTCAATTTTTACATCAGGTGTTCCAGGGTATAAAGGGGATATTGCTTTTAGCGGATAGGAAAGGGGAATCAGCATAATAAATCCCCGATATACTTATCAAGTTCATACAAGTCTTTAATTTTGTATTCTATATCCGGTAAACCTATAAACCGATCCGGATCGCCATGTCGTATCCTTGCGATAAAGCGGATGCCCGCCTCTTTTGATGCATCATAGTCATTTTTTGCATCTCCAACAAAAATTGTCGTTGAAGGATTATGGTGTCTCTTTTCCATGATCTCCTTCAGATGAATGATTTTTTTTTCTGGTGATCCACGAACACTAATAAAAAAATGAATGATTTGCCGTTCACGTAAGATATGTTTTAATTCCTGTTCTGGGGTGGCCGAAACGACGTACAATGCTATTTTTCCGTAATATTTCTCCAGAAACTCCTTTGCCCCATCAACAAACTGAGAATCAATCACTTTCTGATGGACATTTGATGCGAATTCATCACTCAGTTCTAAAAATCGCTGTTGTGAGAGCGGGATTTTTAAAATACTAGAATAAATAATCCCGAATTTTTCGTATCGCGACATTCCCCCATTATCCAGATGAAACGCCACAATTTCGTCTACTTTTTCCGGGGCAAATGAGAAGAGATCCTTAAATGCATCTGTTTTCGCGGATACTGATTCCAAGATCACTCCGTCACAATCAAGAATTACCGTTGTGACCGGCCCGGGGCTTTTTCTAGGAAACTGGGTGGGGATCATGGATATTCAAACCATAATATATCCTGTCAATAGTTCATTGTTGCTATTTCCTGAAATTCACATCGACCCGGATCAGTTTACCTGTGAGGATGTGATATATTCCGGCAATATTCCCCATGGCAGTTTGCACACCTTCACGATCCATGTTACGTATGCTTCGCATGATGTTTATCATAATTTCGCCACAGGAAGCCCAGTAAAATCGGGGTATTGAGAGTTCCTTGTTTTTTGTGACAAAGTAATACCGGTTAATAACTGCCATCATTCCAAGTTGTTTCTGTTTGCTCTGACTGAATGGGGGAGGATTGTGAGTGACTTTCGCTGCATGAATTATTGCGAGACGATAATGTTTTGCGACCCGGTAGCTGAAATCCGCATCTTCGTGATATGCCCAGCCGGCAAACCATTCATCAAAATAAAAAGAATTAAAAACTTCACGACGCCAAACCGTTGCACCCCCGCATAACCATTCGCAATCAAAGTCAGAATCTGCCGGTGACAACGCTGTACAGAACCCTGAATGCAGTACTTTTCCCGGAATATCCCCGTCAATTGAGAATATTTTTCGGATGAATGTGATTATGGGTTTTTTTTTGGGAACATTAATGATATTAAATCCAGTGCCTCCGAGATCGCTTGAGTTTTTTTCCCAGAATTTGAAGAGATGTTGCAGGGCGTCTGGTTCAAGTTCAATATCATCATCAAGATACCCGATAAGTGTAATATCACGGTTCAGATGAGCAAGCCCATCGTTTTTCTGTTTTGTAAGCGATGGCGGATAGCAGTGGATATAGGATGTTGTTCCTATTACGAAACTCCGAATCTGATTTTTTATAGGGATATCACTTCCATCAACAATAATGATCTGGTCTGGTTGGACCGTCTGCTTCTGGATACTAGTGAGGAGCTTTATGAGGATTTCTGGGCGATTTCGCGTCGGGATAACAAGAGCTAATCTATTCTCGCATGGTTTTTTCTGGAGATTGTTCATTTTATTTTTCCCCCAAAATTTATGAATATTGTACTAGTTGTACTCTATGAAATGATTCGGTGATTTTTGACTTATTTTTTGAAAACACGATCCCGGTCTGGAAAATACCATGGAGATCAAAAGCGTATCTCTCCAAAAAATAATGCTATATTTTCATCGGTGATTGTTGTCAGATGATCTCTGTTCAATCCTATGGCATATGCCCAGTAATTTTTTTCGCATGCGATCCCCCTCTTTTGTAGGTTCCTCAGCAATTTTCAGGTCATCATAGTATTTTTCAGGTAATTTTACGTACAGATTGAAGGTTCGTACCATGCCCTCAATGGTATCTCCAAAATCGCTGGGGAATTTTAATACTGATTTTTCGTCCTGATCATGGGACGAAGTATAGGGCTCTTCGCCAAGTAATCCAGTTTCCTTGCATATAGTATATAATTCGCATCCCCTGAATGGCGTAAAGACACATACATTGCTCTCAAGCCGGGGATTCCTTTCAAATAACTGTTTATTCATTCGTATGGTGTCAAAAACAAGCTCACGCGTTTCTAACGGAAACCCGATGATGTTGTTCAGAGTAGCGCCCATCCCGAGTTCCCGGAGTATTTCCATTCGCTCAAAAAAAAGTTTGTTGGTATAATTCCGTCTAAGAATTTTTGTACGGAATTCCTCGTTTCCATGCTCAAGACCAAGGGTGATCCAGAGCAACCCCACCTCTCTTAACGCTTGGAGCCGATCTTTTGTGATAGTATCTACCCTTGTCTGGATCCAGAAAGGAATCCCGATCTTTCGATATTCAATGATGAAAGTATGAAAATCGTCATCTTTCATTGATAGGAAATTTTCCGTGGAAAAATAAATAAATTCAGGGGAGTGGATTTTTATCTCGTATTTTATGTGCTCGATAAGTTTTTTGGCCGTAAGATTCCGGTAGTATAATCCACAGTTATGGTGTTTAAAAAATTTTCTTAACTGCGGTGCACCGCAAAAACTGCACTGATTGGGACATCCTCGTGACGAAGCGATATTTATCATTTTATACATCTTGCCCTGCATCGGTTTGTAAAAAAGACGCGGATCGAATTCTGTAAAATCGGGGTACGGCAGGGAATTGAAATCGAGAAGTTTTGGCGGGTTGTTTTTATAGATTTTACCGTTTTTTTTCACCCAGAGTCCTTCAACATCTGTATAGTCTTTTTTATTAGCAAGTCGATCAGCCAGCTGTTGAAGGACAGTTTCCCCTTCACCAAGACAAACCATATCAATTGAGTTTTCGTTAATCACGATATCAGGTGAAAGTGTAGGAAACACGCCACCTGCAATAATGGGGATACTGCTGAATCGCTGCTTAATAAATCGTGAAAGCCTCAGGCTTAGGTCATAAGTTGGTTCAACTATTGAAAATCCAATCAAGTGAGGATTGTAGTGTGTAATAATATCAACAAGATCATCTTCCATCTTTGTCTTATTGACCGGCATATACCTGTCTTCGTTACTGATAGGCTTTGACATCAGACGTTCTGTCCTGACAATTGTCTGGCTTTTTTCCTCATCGCATCCATAAAATGCCGTATCAAATATTTTGACAGAATGTCCGTGGGTTTTTAAAAAAGCGCTCAATGATGCCAATCCTATTGGAAGACCCGTAATTCTGAAACCCGTAGGATAAATAAAAAGGACTCTTGATTTCATGATCTTGATGTAGTATATGTTTCTGCACATTTTTAATTATACAGGTAGATCTCTCAAAAGAAGGTGAAGCAATGGTCGAAGATAGTTTAAATTGTTGAATGAAATTTCCCCGAAAATGCCCACAAATTCAGACGTCTCACTCAAGTAGTCAACTGGGACAAGGGGTATTTTGGGGTCAAAACTCTCAGATTCGATGCAACTATGAAACGGGGAGTACGAAATCACCCCATTGGTATCTGGGACAAGCTCAGAAACAAACGGATTTCAAAAAAACGATCTCCGGGAGAGAGACCATATGCTATCATCAAGACTCATATCCAAATCAGCTCATACCATAGTGACGACAATTGTCCGGGTTCATGCAAAAATGGTTTTTACTGCCCTCCTTTTCAACCTCGGCCTAATACGTACTTTCAAACACCGGGGTGTTATTTAGCGTACGCCATCTCAACTCAAAAAAAACGGGGGAATTTGAGGGATTTTATGCCAATTTTCTCAGGAATGAACAGAGATACGCTCCTAAATTTTATTGCACTCGGATTTGCCCCAGTTATTTGAAATCCTCTAAAGAATTTAATACCAATGAAAATGTACCTGTATTAGGTTATAGCGAATTGAATTATTTTTACGAAACGTTAATTGTTTCATAGATGGAGTGTTTCATGAATTTTATCCAAAAGCAAGTCATTATATTTGACACCATTAACTCCTCAAATTTTTCATTCGTCCAAGACTATTTACATTCCTATAATGAAGTATATTTTTTTTCCATTGATGACAAGATGAAAAATAACGAAATTATTAAAGATTATCGTAAAAATAACAGGTTGACAAATCCTCTAGATTCCAGAAATGGTTACACAGAAGACGCTTACAGTTCATTTTTTGCAAACGAAGATCTGGATGAAATTTTTGCAAAATATTTCTCAAAATCTGCTTTGATAAAAAATTCCTGTCAGTTATTTCAATCAGATGCGATAACGGATATGTATAAAAAGCGTCTCTTGTCTGAATTGAAGTCAGTATATGAAAAAGAATTGATAATTAAAAAAATTTCGGAAAATTCAGAAAAAGAAATTTGTTTCTATCCTGATGGGTACTTTGAATTATATCAGGAAAAAAAATTCATGGATTCGAAAAAAATAAGGGTTCTAAAAATATCTAACGTGCACATAGTTTACAGAAATATTCGGTTAAAACTCCATAACATTTTTCTCCTTTCATACCCGTGGTATATCCTCTTTAAAAAAAACCGATTTTTTGGAAGAAAACGGAATGAAAAACAATGCTATCATCTAGGGATAAACGTAAATTTACCTGACTTATTTGGGTATAATTATCATTATAATATATATATTTCAGATCCTTCATACGGAAACCCGAAACAAGATATCCTGTATATCGATGATCGGTTTGGAGTGGATTACGAAAAAGAATTCGAAAATAAAGGATATAATTATTTTAATTTTTTCTACGAATGGGAGGTATTGAGTAATGATTTTATTTTTAATAAATTTATCAGACATTTTTTACCTGTATGGATAAAATCTCTAATGTATTCATTTTTTGAGAAAAACAGTACAATTGAGGTCACAAGAACCATTTTTTCGGATTATATAAAATGGAATATTTTTTTTGATATTTATGCATTAAAAAATCATTTTACCATGCTGTTGCCTGATACAATATCAAAAAACCTGATAATGGAAAAGAACCATTGTGTCACGTGGTTTCTCTGGCCGGACTGTTATGCAGGGTATCACTTACCTTTTGAAGAAACAAAGAAAACTGCCATCTTTACCAGCTTGATGAAATATGACAACGGGATTTTTTATGGAGAAAAAATTGCACGATATTTCAAATATAATAAAAACGACATATCCAAGTATCATACAATCGGGATCCTCTCCTCGCAAAGAATACGTGAATTAAAGGATGGTAAATATGTTTCCCCTCTTCCTGCGATATTAGCAGAACGTGGATTTAAGGGAAAAATATTAGGTGTTTTTAGTGTATCACCCCATGAAAAATGGGCCATGCTGGATGGTATAAAATTCCGTAATGATCTATTGATGTTACTGGATGAAAATTCCGGCCTATTTTTAATTTTTAAAGAAAAGGCATTCGAAGATGCGTATCTCGAATATCCAGAGTATAATTCTGTAATAGAAAAAATTCAAAGACATCCTCGGTGTCTACTTATCAAAAAAACCCGTCAAAATTGTGTTTTTTCAAGTGATGTTATCGCATGTTCAGATCTGGTCATTTCTGCAGCATATACGTCTCCTACCATAGAAGCTCTTGGTGCGAAGACTCGGGCGATTTATTATGATGCGAGTAACAGAGAAATTGGAGAAAAATTCTATTTAAACAATATTCCCAATTTTGTTGCACATGACATCGATGAACTTAGGAAATTTGTTCACTATTGGCTTTATGAAAATACAAAGAAAGATTTCGATCTTTTTTTACGGGATTATGTTCATGGAGAACTGGATTCTTATGTAGATTGCCACGCCATTGACCGTTTACAGGAATTACTTAAAAAAGCATCTTAATAATGTAATCACATATGAAATATTTCGATTTTTTTAGGGTTATAACAAAACTGCCCGAATCCGATTACAGTAATTTGGAACTGGCAATTCCCCATATTACGCCACAATTTATTAAAACCTTTAAAGTAAGTCTTAAGTGAATCAGAAATAATAATTATTATATCGTTATATTCTGGTGATATATTGAAAATTCTGGTAGTTAATGTCGCTTTAAGACCAAAATCTCCGGTCAAATATCTACCGCTTGGTCTTGCATATGTTGCCACTGCAATGAAGAAAGGAGGATTTACTTTTGACCTACTGGATATCGATGCATACCGGTATAGTGATGAATATATCGAGTCTTTTTTTTCAAAAACCCGATACGATATTGTCCTTTTAGGGTGCATTGTAACCGGCTACCGGATCGTCAAGGATCTTACAACCCTGATTCGCAGGTACAGTCCCAAAGTCACAATTATCGTTGGGAATTCTGTTGCCAGTTCCATACCGGAACTCCTTTTATCCAAAACAGAATCAGATATCGCTGTAATTGGGGAAGGGGATATTACCGTAGTTGAGTTATTAAACGCAATTCAGTACAATACGCCTCTCTCTGAAGTTAAAGGTATTACATACAAGATTGGGAAAGAAATAATCAGGAATGATCCCCGTCCTCCAATAAAAGATATTTCAACGATCCCGAGAATTGACTATTCGATCTGGGATTTTGAAAAATATATTGAAGGATACAGAGCCAATCTTAAAGAACCAGTACCGCTACCAAGAGAACAAATGAGGGGTATTGGTGTTAATACAGCACGAGGATGTATCAACCGGTGTACATTCTGTTATCATGTGTTCCGGGACGTACCTTACCGCCATCGGGACTGGAAAGATGTTTTCAAGGAGATCGAATTCCTCATTGACACTTATAATATCAATTTTATTGGTTTTCAGGACGAACTGACATTCTATTCAAAAAAGTCTGTTGTCGACTTTATTCAGGTATTTAAAGAATCTGGCCTAAAATTTTTTTGGACCGCAGATTGTCGAGGAAATCTTTTTACTCGGCTCGAAGACGTGGAAATCATCAAGGAATTAAAAGCACTTGATTGTCTTGGTATATCGTATTCTCTGGAGTCATCAAATCCGGAGATTCTCAAAAAAATGAATAAACATATGACTGTTGAGCAATTCACTTTTCAGACTAATTTATTCCATGAAGCAGGTTTAACTGTGTGGACAAGCCTTGTTTTTGGTTTCCCTCAGGAAAGCCCGCAGACCATAAGGAATACTATGGATTGTTGCATTCAGAATGGTTTTTTTCCTTCAGCAGGTTATCTATTACCATTCCCCGGTTCTGAGATATTTGAATGGGCTAGGGAAAACGGATTTATCGATAAAGATGACGAAGAGAGCTACCTCCTAACACTTGGAGATCGTCAGGATCTTAGAATCAATTTAACTAGTATGTCTAATGCAGAATTTGAATCGATCCTCAAAAGTGAACTTGACCGGGCAAATAAGGAACTTGGACTTAATCTACAATGTGAAGACTTAACAAAAACACAATATTATCGTGTTCCAAATAAGAGTTGACTTTTCTGGATACATCAAACAATCACAGATTTATCAGTATTGTCGTCATAATTCAATTGTCAGAACAACCGGGAAAAATGAGTCAACAAAATCTTTGTATCCTCATGCAATGAGAGTGTATTTAATGACTTCACAAAGGATTCTGGACATCCTTGTCATAGGAGCCGGATCAATCGGATGCAGACATGCTGCAAACCTTGCCGCACTCGGTGCACGAATTCATCTCTATGATGTAGCACAGGAGCGGGTATTGTCGGTTTGTAAGGATAAAGGGTATAAGCCCTTAAGTGATTTGGATCAGTCCATTAAAACCACTAATTATTCAGGAGCGATAGTCTGCACCCCCCCACATTTTCATATTTCAGTCTCTCAGAAACTTGCAGATGCCGGTGTTGATCTTTTTATCGAAAAACCATTATCTCACAGTAGAGACGGCGTGGATCACCTTATCAAAACTGTGCGAGAAAATGATCTGGTCGCAATGTCCGGTTTTAACTTAAGGTTCGAACCTGGGTTACAATATATTAAAAGGAAACTGGATGTTTCAAAAGTGGCATTCGCATTAATTGAATGCGGGTCACACCTTCCTTTATGGCGCCCAAACGTAGATTATCGTTCCACGTACAGTGCGCATCGTGACATGGGAGGGGGAATTATCCTAGATGATGTGCATGAACTCGATTATGCCTGCTGGCTATTTGGATATCCCAACAATACACTTTGTTCCTACGGCCAGTTCAGTTCATTTGATATTGATGTGGAAGATACTGCTGACTTCCGTCTCATATACCCAAACAGGATGGTCTCAATCCATTCTGATTATATCCAGCGCTCCTACACCCGGAAATGTAAAATCTGCATGCGGAATGGATATGTTCTTGAATGGGTCTTTGGGGATCATGTGACTGAACAACATCCTGAAGGGGATACCAGTTATTTTTATAAAGATGGTTTCAACGTCAATGACATGTATATTGAAGAGATGAAGGTCTTTCTTTCCTGTATAAATGGAAGAACTCAACCCGAATCGGATCTTTCAAATGCTTCTCGTATACTCAATCTGGCTCTTGAGGCAAAGAGTATGAATGAGGGAGTATTCCCCAGATGATCGCTGCAATTATCCAGGCACGGATGGGATCCAGCCGGCTTTTCGGGAAAGTGCTGATGGACCTCAATGGCAAGCCGGTCATATGGCATGTAATATCACGCGTTTCAAAGGCTGAATATCTGGATAAAACAATCGTTGCCACAACAATAAATACCGAAGATGATGCAATAGTTGATTTTTGTAATCGCCAGAATATTCCTGTCTTCAGGGGATCAGAAAACGATGTGCTTGACCGTTTTTACTGGTGCGCAAAATCGTTTAATATCAGCGATATTGTCAGGGTAACGGCAGACTGTCCGATGCATGATCCTCAGGTTATCGATTATGTCATCGGGGAATACCGTAAAGGGGGGTATGATTATGTTACGAATACACTGGAATATACCTACCCGGATGGACTTGACGTTGAGGTGTTCTCATTTCACTCCCTTGAGGATGCCTGGAAAAATGCAAAACTGGGTTCAGAACGGGAACACGTAACCCCGTATATCCGCAATAGTCTTTCCATGAAAAAGAAAAATGTGTATGCTCCAAAAAAATATCCGATTTACCGGTTCACTCTGGATACTCGTGAGGATTTTTTATTTATCAGTAAAATATTCGAAGGAATAGGAGCCGATATTTTCGGGCTGGAAGACATTTTGGATTATCTCGACACTCATCCGGATCTTCTCACCATCAATCAGTATATTGCTTCAAATGAAGGATATTTTAAATCCTTAATTGATGATGCAAAAAATGTAGTACTGCAGACAGATCGCCTATATTTGCGACAGCTTCTGCTCACAGATGCATCCGAGACCTATTGTCAGTGGCTGAATAACCCGGAAGTAAACCGGTTTCTGGAAACCAAGCGCACATCGGTGAATGAACTGAAACAGTATATTGCTGAAAAGTGGGAAAGTAACGAATGTGTTTTTTTTGGAATTTTTTTAAAGGAAACAAATGTTCATATAGGAAATATCAAACTTGAACCAATAGTTTTTGATAAAAATGAGGCAACAATCGGGATTATGATTGGAAATCCGATGTGGTGGGGCAAAGGCATATGCACCGAAGCGGTGAAATCTGTTGTAAATTATGCATTTTCCACAATGAATCTTCATAAAATCGGTCTGGGAGTGGTATTAGAAAATACGGCGGCAATCAACTGCTATAAAAATGCTGGTTTCAGTATTGAAAAGACCGAACCTCTGACCGGCGTCAATGCCACCCGTGATCGACAGAAATTCATCATGAGTATATTAAATATCAAGGACGAAACCGGTGAATAGTGATGCACTTAAATAAAGGTCCAGAACTCTGGAAAAAAGCAAAGCAAATAATCCCGGGAGGGAACCAGCTCCTATCCAAACGCAGCGAACAGTTCCTACCGGATTTATGGCCTTCGTATTACCAGCGTGCCAAGGGGGATGAAGTCTGGGATCTTGACGGGAATCACTTCATCGACATGTGTATCATGGGCATCGGTGCCTGCCCACTGGGTTATGCCGATGACGATGTTGACTCAGCAGTGACGGAAGCGATAAAAAACGGGTCGATGTGTACCCTGAACTGCCCGGAGGAAATAGAACTTGCTGAAGTGTTGACCAAACTCCATCCCTGGGCGGAAATGGTCCGTTATACTCGTTGTGGCGGAGAGGCAATGGCGGTTGCCGTACGGATCGCACGTGCCCATACGGGAAAAGATAAGATTGCATTCTGTGGTTATCACGGGTGGCATGACTGGTATCTTTCAGCAAATCTTGCAAATGACCGCGCTCTAGATGGGCATCTCCTCCCGGGACTGGATCCGGCTGGAGTCCCCCGTGGACTTTTAGGGAGTTCCTTACCATTCCGCTATAATCATCCTGAAGAACTGCGTGCAATTCAGTCACAGAACAGCAATGAACTGGCGGCAATTGTTATGGAACCGACCAAGGACCACGAACCGGATCCGGTTTTTCTAAAAGAAGTCCGGGAAGTTGCAGATGAATCAGGAGCGGTGTTAATTATTGATGAAGTCTCTGCAGGGTTCCGGCTGACAACCGGTGGTGCGCATCTGCTGTATAAGATCAAACCCGATATTGCTGTATTTGCAAAGGCAATGAGCAATGGGTATCCTATGGCTGCAATCATTGGAAAAGAGGATGTCATGCAGGCAGCTCAGGATACCTTCATCAGCAGCACCTACTGGACAGAGCGCATCGGACCGGTTTCGGCACTGGCAACGATAGCAAAATATCAGCGGTGCAATGTCCCGGAGCAGCTGATACAATCCGGAAGGAAAGTGCAGGAAGGCTGGAAGAAGGCGGCTGCATTTGCAGGGCTTGAACTGGATGTGGGGGGCATTCCCCCATTAAGCCATTTTTCATTTAAATGCGATCAGAGTCTGGCGGCTCAGACTTTGTTCACTCAGAATATGCTAAAGAAGGGGTTCCTTGCTGGAAAATCATACGACGCGAGTTATGCTCACACCGATGCACATATCAGGAGTTATCTCGATGCAACCGGGGATACAATGACCTCCATTGCTGAAGGTCTCGATAAAGGCACACTCATGAGTATGCTTAAAGGACCTGAGGCACACGCCGGGTTCCACCGATTAACATGAGCAATCTCATTATCCGTGCAGATGCCAGCACAGCGATTGGCACTGGGCATGTAATGCGGTGTCTCGCCTTGGCTCAAGGATGGCAAGAATCCGGTGGTGGGGTATATTTTGTTCTCGCAACACATAACCCGGAACTTGAAATCAGGATTCTCAATGAGGGTATGAAAATAATCCATATAGATGCTGATTCAGGAAGTATCGAAGATTCCATACAATTCATTACAATTTTGCGTGAGACGGGTGCTGACTGGGTCGTGGTAGATGGATATCATTTCGGAGCCGAATATCAGAAAAGGATCAAGGACGCCGGGTTATCCCTTCTCTTTATTGATGATTACGGGCATGCAGATCATTATTATGCTGATATTATCCTTAACCAAAATATTTACGCCGAACCGTCGATCTATAAAAACATCGAACCTTATACACAACTTCTCTTAGGTACAAGATATGCACTCCTCCGTAAGGAATTTTTAAAATTTTCCGGTTGGAAAAGGGAGATTCCTGAAGTAGCACACAAGGTTCTTGTCACCTTTGGTGGGGGTGATCCCCCAAATGTCACACTGAAAGTGATTGAATCTTTAAAAAAAGTGCGGGTTGACAATCTTGAAGTAATCATTGTCGTTGGTGGTGCAAATCCCCATTATTCAGAGCTTATTAAGGCCATTCAGAATTTTCCAAAATTTAAAATAATTAATAATGGTGCAGATATGCCAAATCTTATAGCTTGGGCAGATCTAGCAATATCTGCCGGGGGGAGCACGAATCTAGAACTGGCGTTTATGGGACTGCCGAGTATCACAATTAATCATGCACAAAACCAGATCCTGAATTCAAAAGTACTAGATCAGTTTGGGCTTGTAAAAAATCTCGGTTGGTTTGAAAAACTGAAACAAAAGGACATCTCTTCGGCCGTGGAGTATTTTATGAAGTCCAAAGATAAGCGCAGACAAATGGCAGAAAAAGGAAGGATTCTGGTTGACGGTGGTGGCAGTAAGCGTGTAATTGAATGGATTACTGGTGAAAAAAATGCCGCATGAGGGTTCCATTGTTTATCAGAAAGATGGCCAGAAAATCATCGATTGTAATGTCTGTGGCTTTAAACATCTTGATCCCATCCCATCCGATGAGGAGATCGATGATTATTACAAAAGGACTTATTTTGACCAGATAAAGCAGGGAGCGAAGGGAAGGAATTTAAAACACTACCTTGACGGCGACAACGAGGCAGATTCAGAAATGCAGTGGATGAATGCCACCATGTACAGTGATGTCAATGAAATACTTTCTCAATTTCTTCCAGAAAGATCAAAAAAAATCTGTGATATTGGTTGCGGATCAGGCTATTTTTTAAAATACATGAGCAGGATAGGTTGGGATTGTGTCGGTATCGAACCCGCTGAGAATGCAGCATATGATTTCCAAAATATTAAGATATTCAATAGCACTCTTGAGGGTTTTATATTGGAGTACCCGAATTACCAGCATTTTTTTGATGCTGTGACTCTGTGGGGGGTCCTCGAACATGCTACAAATCCACAGAAAATGATGAATACCGTCAAAAAACTATTAAAAACTGACGGAATTATATTCATCAATGTACCGAATGATTTCTCATCTTTTCAGATTACCGCACAGGAAAATCTTGGAATAGACCCTTGGTGGCCGTCAATTCCCGACCATATCAACTATTTCTCAATGGATTCTCTTCAAAAATTTCTCGAATCGCAGGGTTTTTCTGTAATTGAAAAGACAACAGATTTCCCTATGGAATTGTTCCTCCTGATGGGGGACAATTATATCACAGATCCAAAGGTTGGATCCTTGTGTCATCAGAAAAGAAAATTATTTGAACTGGCCATACCACATTCGCTGCGACACAGTTTGTATTCCTGTTTTGCACATCATTCCTTGGGACGGTGCTGCATAGTATATGCACAACTGAAAAATTCAGATACATACTGAACGGGACTATGAGATGAAATTAGGTCTGATCTCCGACATTCACGGGAATTCCCCCGCATTCAAAGCGGTGCTTGACTGTCTGATTGAGCGGGTGGATCATCTCCTTTTTCTGGGGGATTTTGCAGGCTATTACTCCTTTGTTAATGAATGCATAGAAATGATGCCTGCAGACATGGTGACCGGTGTCCGTGGAAATCATGATCAGATCCTTCTTGATTTCTTATCTTCAGAATTACTCCCTGAAAATTATCAAAAAGCATTCGGTTCAGCTCTGAAGCGTTCAGCAAAGGAATTGTCTGAAACTTCGAAAGAGAGGCTTTTTGATCTCCCGGTGCAATTGCATCTCAATGTTGATGGAGTAACCTTGACACTTATGCATGGATCTCCTTGGGATCCTCTCAATGGTCGTGTCTATCCTGATTTTTCGGATTGGGCTCGGTTCGAGTCATGCAATGACGACATCATCCTGCTTGGGCATACTCATTATCCCATGGTTAAACATACCGGTAGAAAACTAATCATTAACCCCGGGTCGGTTGGGCAACCCCGTGATGGGAAAAAAGGTGCGTGTTTTGCAGAACTTGATATATCTTCACGAGACGTACAGTTTTTCAGGATTTCATATGATCCACGGCAGGTAATAGATGATGCCCGGATCCGTGATCCAGAGAATCCATATCTGGTTCAGGTACTTCAATGAAGAACAAATCCGAACTGCAGGTTCTGGTCAGCGCAATTGGTGGGGATGTCGGACAGGCGATTGTAAAATCCTTAAGATTAAGCAAACGAAAAATTGTATGTCACGGGTGTGATATTGAGGATAACGGGATCGGAAAATTATATGTTGATTCATTTCAGGTTGTACCGTCAGCCATTGACAAGAGTTATATCAATGAAATTGACGGACTTTGTTCGGATTTTTGTATCGATGCATTCATTCCTGCCAGCGAACAGGAAATCTCTTTTTTAAGTGAATACGGGAATATACAACAATTACCGGGGGGAATCCCGATCATTTGTCAGAATGCATCGATCATACGGACATACGGTGATAAACTCCATAGTATGCAAGCCCTAGATGAAAAAATCAATGTTGCATTATACGCCGATGGAAAAGATGTCAAGGCTGTATCAAACCTGATCCAAAAAACCGGATACCCGGTAGTTGTTAAAGAGCGGATTTCAAGAGGATCAAAATCAGTACATATTGTGTATAATCCAGAAGAATTGAAAACTACCCTTATTCAAAGCGATCTCCCCCTTGTTCAGGAATACATCGATGATGATTTCGGTGAATATTCTATCGGAATTTTTTCAGATGATAAACAGATCCATGCGATAGCCTTTCGGAGATCACTTGGGTTGACCGGCGCATCATGGTATGCGGAATCCTGCGATGATCCTGATGTTCTGGAGTACGGAAAAAACATCGCAAGGATCGTTTCACCGCATGGCAGTATCAACATTCAGGTCCGGAAAAGTTCCAAAGGAGTGAAATTACTTGAAGTAAATCCGCGATTTTCAAGTCTGACTGCAGCAAGAGCTATTTGCGGGTTTAACGATGTTGAATGGTCATTGGATCTCGTTTTAAAGGGATCAGTGGATATCGGGAGACCAGCCATCAGAAACGTCCGTTTTAAAAGATACATATCCGAACTTATCGATTTCGGAAATGGATTTGAAACTATTCCTGAATGGATGCCGGAAAAACAGAATTATGATAAAACCTGAGAAAAGAAGCGGGATTGTGTTGATATGAATGCATTGAAAATAAACAAACAATTGGTTGGACCCGGGACTTCAACCTATATCATCGCAGAATTATCCGCAAACCATAATCAGGATTTTGAAGAAGCAGTAAAACTAATAAAAAATGCCAGATATGTGGGTGCCGATGCTGTAAAAATTCAGACCTACACTCCAGATACGATGACTATTGATTGTAGAGAAAATTATTTTCAGATTGGTGATGGATTAATCTGGAAAGGTAAGAATCTCTATGAACTTTACAAGGAAGCGTACACTCCTTGGGAATGGCAACCCGAACTGAAAAAAATTGCCAATAATCTGGGGATGGATCTTTTCTCCACACCCTTTGACCATACCTCCATTGATTTTCTCGAAAAAATGGATGTTCCCGCCTATAAAATTGCCTCATTTGAGCTCGTTGACATCCCTCTCATCAAGAAGATCGCGAAATGTGGCAAACCGGTTATTTTGTCCACTGGTATGGCTACTCTTGGGGAAATCGAAGAAGCTGTGAGCACTATCCGTGAAATGGGGAATGGTCAGATCGCACTTCTTAAATGTACCAGCGCTTATCCTGCGCCTCCAGAAGAAATGAACCTGCGCACTATCCCCCACATGGCAGAATACTTCGATGTTCCGGTAGGCCTCTCGGATCACACACTGGGAATTGCCGTTCCAATAGCCGCAGTTGCACTTGGAGCATGTATCGTTGAAAAACATCTCACCATTTCCCGGAGCACACCGGGGCCGGACAGTACATTTTCTCTTGAACCGCAGGAATTCAAAGCGATGGTTGATGCTATTCGGATAACCGAAAATGCATTGGGAAAAGTCTCATATGAAGTGACGAAACACGAAAAAACAAGCCGGTTATACCGAAGATCGTTTTTTGTGGTTCGGGATATGGCTCTAGGAGAAATTTTCTCTGAAGATAATGTACGTTCGATACGACCAGGACACGGATTACCTCCAAAATATCAGGATCAGATTATCGGAAAGAAGGCAAAAAAAGCCATTAAAAGAGGTACACCATTGTCATGGGATTTGGTTGAATAACACCTTATAATTTATTATTTTGCATATCTTTGGTTTCTCTGTCCCTGCAAAATTTTTTGATACTTTGACGCAGCGCAGGTAATTCCTTTTTAACCATTTTTTTGAATTTTTCTGGAGTCAACCTTTTATCGTTCGAATAACTTGTATATAGGACTTATGCGGCTGAAGGAGAGAACTTATAAAAATACTCAATTACTAATATTGATTATTTGAGAAGGTGATTTAAAGTGAATAAACGGGAGAATGATTTTAAAAATGCAGGAATAAAGATCTTCACACCTTTTTTGTCTTTGGCTGTATTTTTTTGGTTTTGGCCTTCGCGCTGGATCCTGCATAATTTGTTTCTATACAGATCGAAAAATTCAAAATTAAGACCATCTATTTGGTCTCTTCCATTTGTATATACATCCCTTGTGTATATAGTATTAAAAAATGAATTTCAAAGACTTTTCACCCAATATACATTAAAAAAGTATGTAATTTATGTCCGTTGGCATTATTCTGTGGAGGGACTTGGTTATTTCAACTATGCAAGTTTAAGTGACGGTGAACGCATTGAGATCTACAACCAACAAAAAGGGCGTGTACTTTATTTTATAGACCACAACGAACTCCTAATACCCTATGAAAATGGTGATACGTTTCTTGATGCCGGATGTGGGAGAGGACAAAATATTAAGGGAATTAGTGAACGTTATCCTGATGCAAAGATAAACGGCTTTGATATTAGTGATCAAGCTTTGCAGATAATAAAATGTGGAGTTGGAGATAATCCGAATATTAAAGTTGAAACTGGAGATATTAGTGATTTAAATTTCTTATCATCCTTTCCGGATGCTTCATTTGATCATATAATTTTGTCTCACGTAATTGGATTTTTAAGTGGACCAAACATTGAACAAACACTTGTTTTTAGACAGCAATTAATAGATCAACTTGTGAGGATATGTTCCACTAGTGTCATAATTTTGGATACAATTGAGGATGTACCAAACATCAGAGCTGAAATTGAGCATAATAACCGTTGTACTGTTCATGATAGATTAATGAATTACTTTTTAAAATATACAACAAATGGACACGGTGAAATGTATATAATGTTTTCAGATGAGAGTAGCGGTTTGCTTTACCTAAAGAAAAATTAACCAGATTTTCTTTATTCTTACAGGAAACAGTTAAGAAATCTTATCATAGATTTTTTTGTTATTTGTAGAGTGCTACAATTAATATCCGTTTTTTGACAGAGTTTATGTCCGCTTTTTAGATATTTTCTGTTTTTATTGAAATTGATTTCGTTATGATAAACTGATACAGAAGTCAGCCAGTTGTGGATCTCTCTCTTACACCACTCGTTGTATTGCTGGTCGAAGTTCCAGAGTTCACGTTTGAAGTGGGTTTAAAGATTGGAACTCCTTAAGACAGCGTATTTTCAGGGTTCATCTAATGTTTTACCGTTCTATCACATGTGTGGGCACGCCACAGCGGCAGGGACAAGCCGAAGGTACAGTCCCCCCAAGAGCGTCATTATTGGGGAGGAAGTCTTCCGAAAGATCCAAACACTGAATATTATTTGGGCGGTCAGATTGGAACTATACCCTTTTTAATCTCAGTTTCTGTAAATTTTTTGGTGATTAGTGAATAGAAGCCACCAGTGAATACTCCCTCTTCTCGGACCCCACTCTCTCTGACATTAAGAGCACCTGAACTTACTCCGCCGAACCCGACCAATCCTCGAACTCTTACAATACGGTCACTGATCAAACTTTATAAGAATCCCTTGAGCACGAAGAAACTCTTCTGCTCTCTCATTATCTGTCGTATATTGTTGGAGTTCTGAGAAATTCATCCATTCCATCACCCGAGTATTTATTGGTGGTCGCTATTAAACAATCGCCTTTTTTTTTACAATTGGTTATCATCCAATGGATTCAATTTTTCAAATCTCGAAATATCTTCGATATCAACCCCAATACCGCAGGTATTGTGGGGATTACCTATTTCATCATCAAAAATTCCGGCTAACCCGTCGTTTTTAACACACATTAACTTTTATTCATCAGATCTGGTTTCAAGGAATCGTTCGACGTTCTTCCTCAATCCAGGGATCTTTTTATGATATAATCTTTGAAATTTCATTGGGGATAGGGATAAATCTGGTTGACGGGGAGCCTTAAAAGAATTTTCTGTAATTGTTGTAGGTGTAATTGTCCTGGCATCGATGCCTGCAATCTTCGCAAGTATCATACCGAACTCATATTTAGAACACCGTTCTGAACCCGCGATATTAATGATGCCAGAAAAATCAGACATCATGACAGTTTCAATTGCCTCAGCAAGATAAGTGACCTCAATTGGGGTGAAATAATAATCAATGAAGAGGTTCATGGGCTTTCTCTCCTTCAGGTTGTTGTACACCCATTCCCCGAATGTAGAGGGGTGTCCCGGAGGGCTCCATCCAAAAAAGTTTGTCCGGATAATTACCGCGTCTTTAACAATTTCATGAGTTCTCCTCTCAGCCTGCAACTTGGTTTTTCCATAGACGTTGACAGGTGCCGGGGCATCTTCTTCAGAATAGAATGATTTTTTACCATCAAACAGATGATCGGTGGAGATATAAATCATGCGACATCCATAGCAATTTGATGCCTTTGCGATATTTTCTGCTGTATCGACAGTAATTTTATTTGCAAGATCCGGGTTCTCTTCGCACTGGTCCACATTTACGAGACTGACAGTATTGATTACGAGATCCGGATGGATTGTGGAGAAGAGACGATTAATGAATGAGTTATCCAGAAGATTTCCCTGAATAAAATTTTCAATTTTAGGATTAACTCTAGGTTTCTGCGATGTTGAAAATACTCGATAATTGGATTTCTGTGCAAAAAAACGGACTAGATTTGACCCTAAAAACCCATTTGATCCAGTGATGAGGACTTTTATCATAAGTATCTTTTTTCCTGCTATCGAGGATTAAGATCGTTTTATCTCGCTACCGGTCAAAGTTTTTTATGGTAGCCTCAACCTTATCTATGTCACTTTCTTTCATGGTAGGGTAAAGTGGTAGTGTGATAATTTTTTTGAATAATTCTTCAGTAACCGGATATTTACTTATATCCGTTGCCACATTCTTCTTGTAATAAGACAATTGGTATGTCGGTATATAATGGACATTAACTCCAATCCCGTTATTTCGCATATGCCCGAAGAAAGAGTTCCGGCTAACGCCTTTCATAATAACCGTATAGAGATGCCACCCATGAAAAACATCGCTTTTTGTTTGTGGCAATTCAATAAATGAGATATCACGCAGTTTTTCCTGATAAAGCGTGGCAAGAGAATTCCTTTTTTCTATAAATCGATCTATTTTTTTCAACTGTGACAGGCCAAGGGCTGCCTGAATATCAGACAACCTGTAGTTTCTTCCCAACATAGTCATGTCATACTGCCATGCAATATCCTGATCCTTTGTTGACCTGTTTTCTTTTATTATCCCGTGGCTCCTGAGAAGCCTCATGTTTTCAGCGATGCGAGGATCATCAGTCAGCGCTGCTCCCCCTTCACCGGTTGTAATGGGTTTTACCGGGTGGAAACTAAACACGGTTACATCGGCAAAGGTGCCTACTTTTTTTCCTTTGTATGAAGCGCCCAGTGCATGGGCTGCGTCTTCAATTAAAAAAAGATCGTGTTCATCAGCAATCTCATGAATCTCATCGATGTCACAAGGGTGTCCTGCATAATCAACATACATTATTGCTGTGGTTTTTTTCGTGATTCTTTTTCGGATATCTTCAGGATCAATATTTCGTGTGGCTTTTTGAATATCCGCAAAGACCGGATGCATCCCGTTAAAGAGAAGTGCATTATTCGTTGCGGCGAAGGTGAACGGTGTAGTTATAATTTCCGATCCTAATGGCATGCGAAGAGCCTGTACTGCAATATCAAGGGCACTCGTTGCACTATTTACCGCGATTCCATGACATGCACCTGTATAGGTGCACAGTGCACTTTCAAATTTGTCCACCAATGGTCCTGTTGTCAGCCAGTCCCCTTGCAGAACTTGTACAACAGCATCGATATCATCTGTCTCGATGCACTGGTGTCCATAAGGGATCATAAGGTTACCTCGTAGGGTATGGTATCAATTTTATCCTCAGGATTTTTACTGAATACAATAATACTTGCTTCGCTGGCTCCGATATTCTTTATTGTATGCGCAATAAACGGAGGCAAATAAATTATTGAATACTCCTTTGCTTTTATATCAAGCACAATTTGCTCCTTCTCATGGGTTCTGATATCTTCAAGTAAAATTTCAATTCTTCCGGCGGATAATGCAATCCACTCTTCCTTTTTTTTGTGATAATGATTTGCCCGTTTACCTTGGGGAATTATGGAAACGATATATGTATGAATATCTAAAAAAGGTTGGTCATCGTAATTCATGGAGATAAGCTCACACAACCAGCCATCCTCCCGCATATGTTTCTTTCGGGATAATCTGTGGGAGATCATAGACAAGTATTCAGTTAATTGAAGAAATATATTCTGCCTCTTAAAAGAAAAAGGTGATTACTCATCACAAGCCACCTTGCAATAACCAACTAAACTTACTACATCGATTATATTTGTAATCGGTCCTACGAACTCTCCCGATACGATCATTCACACAAAAGGGACAAGTGGTATATTGTTAGAGAATCCCAAGTGCACATAAAACCCGTTCGGCCTTCTTTTTATCACTGATACACTGAGATAACTTAATTAGGTTCATCTATTGATCGCATTCGCTCAGTTATTTTATTGCAGTGGCTTAAATTAAGCAATCACCATAATTTTAAAAATTTTGACTTTTTTGCCGCATTTATCGTATATCCATTCATTGTTTTTCTTGCTAACAACCTGATATCTTTTTGGGAATACCTTTGTTCCCTTCCCATGCGGGTATTAGGGGTAGGGGAAGAATTTTAAGTTTCAAGATATACCTCCATTCTTTTTAAGTATTGTATTAGTGGAACGTATTGACTTACCGGTGATCTTTACGTAACAACCGCTCGTAATTTTTGCATCACACTCACTATATTCCCAACGGCGCACCATTTGTTTCCCTTTCCTGCCCCATATATAATTGATAATATTCACCTTTCCTATCCATTAATGCATCATGCGTACCACTTTCAACTATCTCCCCCCCCCTCATCACATGAATAACATCCGCACCCTGAACCGTAGATAGTCTGTGTGCTATTGTAATCACTGTCATGTTTTCGGATAACTGCTGAACAGAATCAATAATTTTCTTTTCTGAAATATTATCTAGGGAGCTGGTAGCCTCATCCAGTAGTAAAATATCCGGATTCCGGAGTATAATCCTTGCAATGGCAATCCTCTGCCTCTGCCCCCCCGATAGTTTAATCCCCTGATCCCCGATAATTGTATCATAGCCATTATCAGTATTAATGATAAAGTCATGGGCATCAGCAAGTTTTGCTGCCTCAATTATTTGTTGATCACTGCGATCCAGCCCAAATCTAATATTTTCCTTAATGGTATCATGGTAAATAAAAGTCTCCTGACCAATATATCCAAGAGACCTCAGATAATCAGCATGGTCAAATTCATCTAAATTGACCCCATCAACAAAAATACCTCCTTGCCCTGGTTTGTAGAGCAATGCCAGAAGATTTGCCGTTGTCGTCTTGCCGGAACCCGAATTTCCGACAATAGCAACTTTTTTGTTTTTATCGATCTCAAAAGAGAGATTATGAATAGTGTTCTGGTGAGCCCCGGGATACGCGAACGATAGCTCCTTAAACTCAATCTTGTTTTTAAATGAAAATGTCCGTTTTTTAACGCTGGTTTTTTGAGACCCCTCCGCACCACTCTTCTCGTTTAGTTCACCATACACAAGCGTAAGTGCAGGAAGACACTGGACAATGGTAGACAAATTACCCTGAGCTGCATTGATGCATGGGATTAAACGGTACAGGGCGAGCATAATGGTTCCGAATATTCCAATATATGCAATGAAATTCGCCCCGGTAAAGAAGTACAAAAGAATTGCACCAACTGAAATTATTGAAAACATTATAAAATCATTGATAATCGAAGGTAGTTTATTAAGGGCATTCATACTTGTATATGTCTTTAAAAATTTCTTTATCGCGGATTCATATTTCCTCTTGAATAATCCGAGAGAATCGGTTATAAAGATGGTCTTAATTCCTGATATGAACTCCTGGTAAACAACTGATTTTTCCATGCACGCTTTTGTTAACTCCGAGCTATTCTGATAAAATCTTGAAAATAAATATTTCTTGATTAACAATGCGTATATCACTCCCACAATTACTAATCCGACCGTAAGCCATAATGAGAGATAGAATATTAACAATAAATAAAAAAGAGAGGTCAGTGAATTTTTTATAAAGTCAATGGATGCATCTATAGCTCCACTGGCATATTCCACCGCTCCCTGACCGATATATAATAAATCACCCTGTTTCTTTCCTGCAAAATAGCTGTATTGATTATTTGTAATCTTATCAAAAACCCGCCTGTCCAGTGATACACGGGTTTGTGCAAAGACATATGCCCCGTAGTATGCCACGATCCCATAAAACACGGCAATAACAATAGTGACTAGGATCAGAAGTATTGCGGATGCGATAAAAGGATTGAGCGATGACGGCAGTATATGAGCATAAAATACATCCAGTAGTTTTGGCTGGTTTTGCACCCCAAGACCATAGTTAATGATTGGATATACCAGTGAAACCCTAAACACCTCAAGCCCGCTGAGTACGATAACACCAAGCAGGTATAATGAAAGTATCTTTTTAAAAGGGCTGAAAAGATAATATAAGATCTTCAAAGAATCTCTAATATTCGACAATCTGGAACCTCCTTTGGCTACAAGCCTACATGATTCACTTTAACCAATTTAACACGATATAATGCATAAAGAACCATGTGTTCGGGTAAATAATTAATACAATGTCATTTGGACATAATATTTAATCAATAACACAGGTTTTTTGTACAACTTATAATGGAGGCTCTCAATAAATCGCACCATCATGACAAGTCGTTGTATATTATTTACCCGTAGTCTCATTCAAAAATTCCGTTGGTGGTGTGGTAAGAGCTTTGTATACAGGCATAAAGTCGGAGTGGTAAGGAGAAGACGATCTGAGTAAAGCCGATAATGAGACCCCGGAAAAAGAATGCAAAAATTGCCAGATGCGTTGCGCCCCGGGAATCTTCCGTCCAACTCGAACCCAAAGACTATGGCTATTTTTATTTGTGGGTGAACACAAGAAATCGGGGTTGTTAAGCAACGCACAGAACGCGTGATTAACCGTTTTTTGCGCTTCCACTATGCTAATGTTATCTTGCAGAGCCAGAGCTTCCGCCAAAGAGTCACGAAAAACCCGATAGCCGGAATACCACTCCGGGTTTGTAATCCAGTTGTAACCGCTTCGTATAACAATTTGTTGTGCGTGGCCTTGACGCACCACATGGAAACAATCCAATTGTTTCGATTTGCCAAGAATGATAGAGTGGCAGCAAGGAATCAGTTCTGATCCAAACACAACGTCCTTGAGCACATAAGAGTCCCGATACATCACTCGCAAATACTCGCTCCGATGCACGGAGAATATGGTAATATGACCATGTCTCAGATAATAATCCAGTCGCTGTGAAGCCGATTCTGCTTCTATTTCGTCTTGCTGATAACAACTACAGTCGACAATTCGACCGTACGGCCCTTTTTTGTCAAGTGCAATATTTACGCCCTTTCCGTGCGCGAAGGCGTAGTCAGGATGGTCATCTAAAAATTTCGCACACTTGTTCAGTGCACTTGGAATGAGAAAATCATCGTCACCACAAAATGCTGCGTAAGGTGTAGAAACAAAATCCAACAACCGCTTAAGGCATTCAGACAGAGTGAGATCAGGATATCCTTTGTAAACGATACTGAACTTGCCCCGTAATGTCTCGATCATCCTTTTAGTTCGTTCAACATGATCAGGACCGCTTCCATCTGCTATGCAAATGCAGCCTTCGAAGCCCGTGTCCTCATAGTATCGCAAAAGACGGATCAGAAAGTCCGATCGGTTCTTTGTTAGTACAAGTAAGGTAATCATATACTTCTCCGTATCAAATTGTCTTTACAATCCCGCGATCCAAATCTACAAAGATATGCTGGTTCAATCATAATGACAATTTCCCTATCAGAATACAATTTGGGTATAGTCCCATTCTAGCGACTAAACCTCGTGTTCAAGTAGCTTGATGATACGTTTCACTTTAACATTATCGTTTTCATTTCTGTGATTGTATCTCCATACGTACTCCCCTAAGTAGAGAGGTATTTTCTCTCGTCGGATACCACCTTTCGATACCAGTTTTCGTTTCAAGTATCCCCAGAATCCCTCCAAACCATTGATATGATTTCCTTTTCCATCGCTGTATTGTTTTTCGCCGTGATTGACGAGACGGTGGACGTATCCTCGTGAAGCGATGCCGGTGTATGCTTTCCAGGTATCTGAACAGACGATAGAACCGGCTGAAACTTTTTTTGAGATGAGAGGTTGAAGAGTATCAGCTCCAACGTCATCAACAACCTCGGCCCAGACAGAACCATTGCGACAGAGGATTCCGAATACCGGTTGTTTCTTTGTACCTCGTCCTCGTTTAGATCCCTGATCTCGGACAGACCTTCGTTTATTCTTCCATTGGCCCCCGAGATAGGTTTCATCCACTTCAACGGTACCGGAGAAGATCTCGGGTACATCTTTCGTCAGAGAGGTCCGTACATACGTAAGGGCTCTCAGAACTCTTTTCCGTTCAAAACCGGTCCTTAATGAGATGTTCTGACTGCTCTGTTCCAGAAGGAACCATCTGATGATCTCTCTCCATTGATCTCTCGTAAGATAGAGAGGTAGACGATGTGGTGTGAATTCGTATTTACAATGAGAACATTTTCTCTTCCCATTAGAAATGAGGTAAACTTTTTTTGACCTGCATTTTGGGCATGATATTTTTCCCATCTTTTCCTCGTAATCTT
>Ga0209777_10001076_pt1 | contig 41462 bp, 49 predicted proteins | sample FrelakmetHBP12HB_FD_187147 | JGI IMG/M metagenome (GOLD analysis project Ga0209777, IMG submission 187147) | Freshwater lake sediment microbial communities from the University of Notre Dame, USA, for methane emissions studies -HBP12 HB (SPAdes)... | ecosystem: Environmental > Aquatic >...
TGCCAGAAACTGTTATTAAATCACCAACGGCAAAAACTGCTTTTGAGCTGCCATATACCAATGTAGCAGCCGTAGACGTATATGAAGCACCAGTAATATTAACAATTATGGAATCATAAAGCGTTCCTGTAGAAGAGCCGCCTGTCATAACAGTAAAGCCAACAAGCCTTCCTGATCCTGTAAAAACCATGGAAGTTGTTTGAATTGTATTTGACGTGGCCTTACCAGTTACAGACTGATAGACAGTGTAAAAAGATGTCAAAGTCTGCGACAGATTATTAATAGCAACAACGCCATTTTTCTGTGTTGTTAAAATATCGTCAATTGTCGCCACTAGAATTTCCCATCTTGTTCAAAGCGGTAACGCATAGCGCCAAGACGCCAGAAAGTTCCTGTTTCGTTAGGATCGCTTTGTATCTTTATAGACATTAAGCGTCCACGGAATCGCGGTGTAATATATTCTGTGTCGATTGATATGTTGTAAGGACCATACGTTCTTGGCGTATCTCCCGGATAATCTGTCACATAGAATGTGAGATTAATGTGAGCATTTTGATTGCCGTTGTATAAGCCCCATTTCATATCTGGCCATACCTGATCGACAAAAACCTTATATTCGCCGTCTGCTATGACAAAATAACCTGTCTGGAAGCTGCTGTTCATTACAGCGCCATCGGCATCCTGACCCACTTCATGCTGATAAATATAATATCTTGCCTGATCGTCGATACCTGCACCAATTGGGGAGCCAAGAACAGACTGATTAATCCAAGCAGTTCGCGACAGCGTTCCAAAGTCCCACTGACGCATTGTAACATTATATTTCACATAAGCGTTGACTTCGCCGCCATTGCTTTTTGTCGGATAAAACCACATGATTTCGCCAAAGCGAGAGTTTGGAGCAATACGGATTTTGCTTAAATTAGTTGTATCCAAATCTTGGAATATTACGTCCCATATTGGACACGGAATGATTTCTACACCGCTTGCGCCAAGCATAAAGAATTGGCTTTGACTCATCCAGTAAACGATGCCGTTCATGGACGCTGCAGCCTTACGAGCAATTAATCCGCAGCCATTGCCAATTTCGTTAAATTGATAGACGTAAGGAGGCCCAGAATATTGCATGGCCCACACGGCCAAGTCAGTCCAGACAAGACCTTGCTGCGGCCCTTGTATGCATCCAACAACTCGAGATCCACGAGGCAGGCGATAAGAACCAGCCTGATTTGTTGGCAACGCGATCCAAGCATTATAATCGTTAACATCACACCAACGAATAAGAAGCGGATCTTGAATGCCTGTAAAAGTAGATCCCCAAGCAATAATTTGACGCTGAGGCATCGCGACAAACATACCGTCATTTACTGGAGGCGCTTGAGGAATAATTGAAGCCAATCCAGAACCGGCTGTTGGATTCCAAATAAATATACCATCATTAATTGGGCATGAGATAAGGCTTGAGCCCCAATTGTCCAACGTCCAGTCAGTGACGGTGATTGGAGATCCCTGTCGCGTAATGTTCGTTACAGTTCCTGCAACAGTCTGCGCGCCAGTCGTTGTGTTTGCAAAACTTATTTGATTTGTCGCAGGGACAGCCGTGACAAGATAAATACCATTATATCCATTTGGCGTTACGCCAGAAACTTGCACAGTATCGCCAACGCTGAAAAGGTTGGTGCTGTTATAAGTAATTGTCGCAACAGTTCCCGTTCCTGACGTAGCAGTTGTTGCTGATGTTGGAGTTGGAGGAATAACGCCGTTTCCGTAACCGCCTTGTCCATAGCCGCCAACGCCGTATCCGGTTCCTGTAGGAAGAGGAGCAGGAGAACGATAAATTACAATATCTGCATAACCGCCATTTGATAAGGCAATAATATTAGATATAAAACAGGAACCAAGACCAGAAGAAACAGTGCCAACAGTTGAGTTGGCATATTTAACAGTCGTTGTTGCTGTAGTGACAGTAACATCGACAACAATAGCTGCGGAGGTATTAAATCCGGCTGTAGGGCAATTTTCTACTTTAATTGTATCGCCAATTGTGAAACCATAACCTGTAGGAAACACAACAGAAGCATAAGATCCATTGCCGCTAAAAGATGTAGGATTAATTCTTGTTGCAGTGCTATTAGCACCAATTGAAAAATAATTTGTTGTATTAGCGCCTGTAGAATCGCCAAGACTTAAAATAGTGTAATTACCAGAAATCGATACGGTGCCCGCTTTGATAGGATCAATAACGGCGAAAGAGTCGCCAACAGCAAATCCATGATTTGGCAAGTAAACATAAACTACGGCTTGTCCGTCTGTAAGGTAAAAGACGGGCATTGCACCAAGGCCGGGATATGTAGAAACTGACGATGTTGCGACTTGCGGATTGCCCAAAGCATCTATTGCTTGAATTGTAAAATTGTTAATACTGACATAGGTAGCTTGATAAAGACCAAACAAAACTAAGCCACCAACGCTGATAGGCGTTTTGATATAAACAGAGCTGTAGCTGTTTAAGTTAGAATTTGGGATGTAAAAATTAACTGTAGATGATCCTACAGTTGTTTCTATGCCGTTGCTGTATGTTAATACGCCGCCAGTTCCGGCTGCTGTCCCGGGTGCAATCGTAAATTGTATCTGGTTATAAGCAGGGACAGCCGTAACAATTTGCGTCCCATTATAAAGCGAAACAGACATTCCGCTGATATAAATATAATCACCAACTTTAAAATAATGATAACCGCTAAAAGTGACAGTTGCCGCTGTGCCGCTCGTAGATGCAGTGCAAGAATAATAATATGGCGTATTTGAACTTGCGGACGTTGTGTTGATGCCAACATCTAAAACGCTCGTTGTTGGCGTTAATACTTGTCTTGCGCCATTATAAATAACAGAAAGACCGCTACCGTTTGTCTCGTTGCCTTCAGCGCCAACAGCAAGATAGGTTACAGCGTTTGTGTCTTCCCAAGCCCACAATGCACGCACGACGGTTGCAAGGCTTGAATTAAAATATTTTACCCAGCCTCCGAGCTTCTGAACAAGACCAATATTTTGCTTATCTGGAATAAATCTTACAAGCTGCGTATTAGAAATTGCAGCCTCATTAAGAGCAAGCGTTCTGTTCTGATCAACGCCCGGTATTAATTTTAATGTAGAATGCGGCATTTATCAGCCTCGAGTAGGTGTAGCAGAAACAGAACGACCCTGCGAAGACCAAGCCGCGGCCTCGAACTTTTTGCGATTTTCTTCCTCGAGCGCGCTTTTTAATAAAGCCTGATATTGTGTCTCGTAGGTAATTGGCATTTGAGGATCGTTGCCAAGTGCGCTTGAGAAGTTACGCTGATAGGCAGAAATATAAATCATGCTCGCCATGATGAATAACTCAGGCAAATACAGACTGATAAATGTCGTTGTCGTCGTGCTCGCGTAATTTGGATACGCAGTTCCTGTGTAGGTTTGATAATTTGTTAAAAATGTTGTGTCAGAAGAACTTGGTCCCAAGCTCTGAGGACGATATGTTCCAACAATCTCAACTGTGTAATTTTGATCAGGGAATGGACCAACATAAAAAAGATAGTCATCGAATGGACAAAAATATTTAGGCATTGCCGTATAAGAATAATCGCCATAAACGGCGTCAAGAAACTCTTTCGTTGTCGGCAGTAATGGATAACGCGTCGCACTGTTTGGATCAGTCACGCCAAGTGGCATAAGGACGTTGATTTGCTCAGGGACAACAAATGTTCCGGCAGGAACTGAAAGCTGACGATTGCCCGTTGTCAGGGTGTATGCCGTCGTCGATATTGAGGAAAAGAGAAAGTCGAGCTCGCGATAGATACGGTTCTCCGCGTAGGAGATCATGGCCGGCAGGATGTTGAGAAAATTAGGGTCAGTCGTATCGACGACCGCCATGGTAGCAATCTGAGTAATATAATTTGTGCCTGTATTAGGCGTGCCGTTGAAGCTAAGGCCTGTCGTCATCGAAAACCCCGTGATTTAGGGCGAGTTTACCATAAGAAAGGCCCTAAAAGCTACTTCTTGCCCCAGCCGCATAATTCTTTGCCGATCCGGTTATGCTCTTTGGCTTCCCAGATCGTGCCGTCGCTATCTTTGTCGCTCCAGTAAATAGGCTTTGCTGTCGCGCAAAAGGTCGCCTGCTGACTAATCGGGGCGCTTGAATCCATCGTCGTCATGCACCCCGTTAGGATTAAGCTCGCGCTCGCGCTCAACAGCAAGACGGGCTTTGAGAGCAATGTGTGCCGCATCTATTTGGGCCTTTAGGTCTGCCACCTGCTGCTCCGTCTTACCGGCATCAACAAGCTTCTTGGCGTAGAGCCAATCAAACAGTTTACCAGCGGCTTGGAATAAGCCGCTAATAATTGTCAGGATGGCATAGATCATGGGAAGAAAATGGCCAATACACCGCCAACAACAACTCCGATGCTGGGAATAAGCTTGCTAATCTCATCAGCATGCGGAATAAAGGAAGCGCCAGCAACAATTGCAGCGATGCCAGACCACGTTGATCCCTGCTTTAGGCGTGTAACAATCCAGTTCATTTAATCCTCCTACTTCGTCAAAGATAAAATCTGATTCTTAACGTCTTCGATACGCGCCGCCCACCCCTTGCCAAAAACAGACCAAATGGACAAGCTTTGCATAAACGCCAAGCGTTTATTGGTGACAGCCATCGCGACATAATCCTTGGCTGCTTGTATTGTTTGCGGGCCTATCTGGCCATCTTGCGTAACGCCAACGACGCTCTGAAGCGTTTTGGCGGCTTTAGATACGCCTGAGTTCACTGCATAATCAAAAACGGCAAAATCGACACCGCTAGGAAGATCATCACCGCATATCGCGTCCCAATATTCATACTTATAAATTGAAGCAACTTCTGTTTGGCTAATCGTAAAAACATCGGCATTAGGCAGCCCCTGTTTTTTGCGCCAAGCATCATAGGTATCTTGCGTTATGCCGTAAGCTGTTCGACCGCCGGGATCTCTGGGGTCGTCAACTTTGCCGCCTTCATATTTTAGAACCTGCTTGAGCGCCTGCGCGTAGTTCTCTTTCATTTATCAGCCTTATCGTCCAATTTATCAAAGATCTTGCCAAGCATTTCTTTGACTTCTTTCATGCTTTCGGCAAACTCATCACGGCGCAAATAATTGGTTGGAAGCTCTATTTCGAGTTTATGAATATCATCTCTAAGGTCGCTGACGGCTTCCCAAATCTGCCTTGCAAACCACCCAGTTGCGGCTATAAATAATGCCGCGCCAATGTTAATTATGGTTTGCAGATCCATATCACGCTGCCTTTTCGCCCGTATACCAGAGTAAGTTATCCTTAAGTCTACCATTTTCAGGCTCTAAATCCAATGCTAGACTTCCCTGTTTTGCGGCTTCATCTTTCATGCCCAAATTCCACGCCGCAATAGCCGCAAGGTCGTGAGGTTGAGCGCCCCATACTGCTGGATCGACCGTGTAAACAAATTCTCTGTTTTTGATAGCCAGAGCACGCATTGCTGCACCATAACATTCCTGCCAACGTGCTTGGGTATAATAGAGCGTTGCAAGGCCGCACCAAGGCTCGCGCGTGTCAGGTGATTCGGCGGCAGCGCGTAGCCACCAAGCCTCAGCTTGAGCCATATCGCCTTTGCCCTCATAGCATTTGCCCAGTGTTCGCATGGCGTATGACCGCTCATTAACCCAAGTTGCGCCGGGGAGAGCTAGATACCGTTGGAGCTCGGTTATGGATTCGTCCCAGCGAGAATAGAAAGATAACTCACGAGCATAGTAGAATGCGTTGCGCGGGCACACAGGGTCTTCTTTGACCGACAGCGCCAACAGGTCCAGATACTGCCCGCGGCTCTTTGTGGGGTCCGGGTGGTGGCTGACAAGCAACTTGTCGGTGTAGGCGTAAATCTCGTTGATACGGGCGTCTGGACGAGGATACTCATGACAAGGATGCCAAAAATAATAACCGTGTTTTGCAAATATTTTTTCATACTGAAATTTAACGCCGCAACCCCAATCAAACATATATCTTAGTCGAGTGGTTTCTCCGGGTATCCATACACGCTCTATTTCTTCGCGCCACCCCGGTTCCATTACCTCGTCAAGATCAAGGGATATGACAATATCTATATCCTTTGGGACAAGAGCTAAACTAGCGTTTCTGGCGTGATCAAATCGCCAAGGGCTGATGCATATTTCATTTACTATTGCGCCACATTCCTTGGCAACTTCTACGGTGTTGTCGGTGCTTCCAGTATCTGCAATGTATATGGCATCGGCATCTCTTGCACTGTCGCAAAATCTTTTAACAAATTGCTCTTCGTTTTTACTTATTGAAGCTATTGCTATTTTCATTTGTAATGTCTCCATCCCCCATAATATTTAATTTCTGCATTTTTCCTTGCACTTACTGCTTTTTCAAAATCCTCAAATCTTCCCAAACTTATTTGCTTATGATCTACTTTAATCGTGGCTCTCCATTTTTTATTTGTTTTATCAAAACAAACTCCGGGACAGCCAGAATTGTTATTTGACTTAATGGGTAAATTTTTACCATTTTGAGAATTTGTTGCTTCGCGCAAATTTTCTATTCTGTTATCTGTTTTAACTCCGTTAATGTGGTCAATTTGATCTTTGGGCCATTTTTTATGGTATAAAGCCCAAGCCAAAATATGAGATCTTATTCTTTTCCCGTAAATTAAAATTCCTCGATACCCGCTCTTTTCTTGCGTTCCAGCTTCTCTTTTTTTAATGCGCCCTTTGCCTAAAGCTTTCCAATATATGCAGCCAGTTTGAGGGTCATAATTAAACAAGGATAGAGCCTGATCTATTGTTATGTGTTTGTTCATCATTATCTAATGATACTCGTGTTTTTAAAGATGTCAAACCTTCATTTGTAAGCCATACAAAAACACCGATTTCATTTTCTATAGAACTACACGTCGGATACCCAAATGTTCTCAAAAAATCTTCATGCGTCCAATTATCAGTGACGTGTTTCTCGTATGGATTGCCGTTGTATTCGTCCTGCGGATAGTGGCCAATCGGAATGCTGACGATGACGGTGTCGGCAATAGTTTTTACAAAAGACAAAAGATTCCGGGCTGTTTCTTTTTCCATATGCTCGAGGACGTCACCAAGTATGGCGACATCGAAGTGGCCGAGCTCTTTAAGTTTTACATCGCAAACGTCAGAAAGTATCAGTTGTTGATACAGATCATTTAGTTTAAATTCTTCGACGTATGGCTCCCAGACTTCAATGCCTGTCCAATGCGCGTCAGGAAACATCTTGGCGTATGTGCCGCTGCCGCAGCCAATGTCCAGCATACGGTCGTGCTTAATGCGACCGACTATATTGCGGATGTAAGCTTTTCCGCTCTCCGAGCTGTATGGCATTTTCTCCCCCTTCTGAGAGTGCCGATATTAATTTACTGGTTGGCTGTCTGGGCTAACCGGCCATTGCACATTCGTAACAACTGCGATAAATGCGTCTATGTCAGTCGCAGCATCTAATGCGGTAATCGTGTCAGCCGTTTTAGTGCGAACAGCCTCACGGTATGTCGTCCAATCAGCGGGAATATCTGTATTGTTTTCCTGCTTGCGGATGATGAGCCAATCTGAGGGAAGCAACATTGTGTAAGCTGTTTGCTTAAACTGCGCTGTCCAAGTTTTCTTGAGGCCGGCTAGGTCTTTTGGAATTGCAGTCCAAGAGCCATCATCGTTAGGCCCGCTTACCCAGTAGAAGCGGTCATCGGGACGCGGCTGTTCAACAACCTCTGTAATGCCGATTGCTGCGCGTTCTTCTGGCGTTGCAAGTCTAAGCCAGTTGGCGGAGAACGAAGTTCCATCGTGTTCAAATGGAGTGTCTAGTTGAAGGATACGTCCGTCTAGTAAAAACAATGTTGCCTCCTAACGGGCGCGTGAATATTATTTTGAGACATAGGTTATTGCCTTTAGCATTAAGTCAGGACTATCTTTAAATAATCCCAACGCCCTGTTACACGCATCGCAAAGAAGTCCTCTAACGCGTCCAGTAACGTGGCAATGATCTATGTTTAGCCGCTTCTTATGATGGTTTGGCGCTGATGATTTACATATAGCGCAAACGCCGTTCTGGTTTTCTAGCATTTTATTGTAGCCGGAAATATCAACGCCGTAATTGCGTTTCATATGCAATTCAATGTCATATTCTTTTGTTTGGCTGCGCCCGTGTTTGTATGCGGGAGCCTCAGAGCCTTTTCTTAATTGCAGACATCCGCACGATTTTGTTCGTCCACAACGTAGATTGCCAATTCTAGTTTCCGTAGTGTTGCCACACTCGCATACACATTCCCAGATATATTGTTTAGCTGGAGTTTGTTTATCCGTTCTACGCAGAGCGGTTAATTTACCAAACTTTTGTCCAGCAATATCTATTGCAGCGGGCATCAGCGCGCCCTCGAAAATTTCAGCGGATTTTCGGCAAATGCGGCGTAGATGTATGTGGCGCTAGATGTATTCACGAAAGTTCCCGTATTTCTGATTTTAAATCCGTTAGATAAAAAATCAAAGAATACAACTGGAGAACCTCCGCCATTTTCAGCGCCGCTACTATTAGCCGCTAACCAATTTTGTTCTGGGTTATATGGATCGCGTGATGAATCTAATGGATACCAATTTTCGCCTGCTGCATCCGTTCGTTTGACCATCACCCATCTTGGCCTAAATCCAAGATAAACAAACGGCCCATCTGTCGAACCATTCCCCGTATAGCTACCAAAGGCGCTGTAGCCAGCAACGGGGGCGAAGCAGTAGGCGACCATTGTTGATGAAGGATTTGTCGACCCAGATGTCCCAATAGAAAATACGGATGAGGTAGGAGCGGTATTATTTAATTGTGTCGTATCTGCTGCATAAGCATTTGTTAAATTTAAATAAACAACTCCGCCAGAAGTAAGCGACGCGTGATACACAGGCCAATTTGTTACGTTTGCCCTAGCTTTAAAAATAATCATACTCGGCGCAACGCCAAGTCCGTGTCCTACAGTCGCGTTAGCGCCAGTGCCGGTATAAGTCACAACACTAAAACCCGCCGACACATTCGCGCTTACTGTGCTTGTGATAGTGCCGGATGTGTTGGAGGATGAACTTCCAGACCCAGCGTTCCATTCCCATGCCACATATGTCGCTGCATTTACGTTTACGCCAATTGAACCAGCATCAGTTCCAAGCGTGAAACCATTGCTATTAAAGGCTGTTAACGTATTGGCGTTAGAAGCGTTAGCCGCTGTAGAGTTAGATATAAGATAATTTGTCGCGGTTCTAAGCGTGTCAAACAAATTATTATTTGTAGTCGCCGAACGTGATTTAATCCACACAAGGTCAGGTTGGAATGTTGTGCCAAGCGGGTTATTTCCGCTATTGTTGCTTGACGCTGTAATAGCCGTGCTTGCAGTTCCATTACCAGTATAAGTCACCGCCGCCATATACTGCGCGCCGTTAGCAATAGTCGGCGTTGGTAAATTCTGAGTGTTAAGCGCGAGGAAGCCGGATGGGGCTGTATAAGCAAAGGGTCTTTGACCGAAATTAAAATCTTGAACGCAAGACCCAGCACCGCCAGATCCCCGCGCAGCAAAATAATATGTCCCCGCCGATAAAGTAAATTGCGAATTAGTTCCTGCCGCTGGGTCGCCGCTGTCAACAAAGGTGCCGTTTTTAGAAAACCATATTTTATTATTGTCTAGGTCTACAGCAACCCCAATTACAGTTCCGTTAGTGCTTGATGTTGCATTAGTATTTGTAAATGTTCCATTATTAACTTTTTGCAAATATGTATTTGTTGGGTAACAGTATATACCATAGCTATCAGAAGTAGCGCCCGGATAATTAATGACTGTATTTGTTGCACTAGCAATACCAACTACAGGATCTGAATTTGAAGGATTGGTAGTTAAAGTAACTTCAGCATACCATTTACCTGATGACATAGCTATTGAAGAACAACGTGTCCCGTTAGTATTAGTCGAATTTAGCGTAAGATTTGCATTTGTAATGGTGCTTGTAGTGGATACAGTTGTAACATTAGGATTTAACGTCGCATAATTCCCCCGCCCATTACCGCCGTCCGAGTAATTAGTCGGGCTGTCAATCATACTGTCGTATGTTGTGCCAGCGGTAATTGAGATATTATTCGTAACCCAATAGTTTGTATTGCCGCTAAAGTCTTTACCCAAGCCAGCATTAGATGCAGTTGTCAGCGCAGAGTTATCTGAGAACGGCAAATAGAAACCATTCGTGCCATAAGCGCCAGTGTATCTAGCGGGTTGCCAGACGCCGTTGCTATCGTATGCGCCGAATGAAGATGGCGTTAATGCTTGACCGTCGATGAAATTAACTTCGGCTAGGTAGCCGTCTAAATAGCTAGCGCCACCAGTGTCTTTCCCAATATTATGCGCTTGCGCTGCGTTAATTGGATAAGTCGAATTTTGAGTATATAATTGATTGTTTAAAACTTGCGAAACACCATTAACCCATATTTTTACGATATTTGCAGATGTTTGCGTAGTATCAAACACGCACACAACGTGATACCAAGCTGATGGGTCACGATAAACAGCAGTAGTATATGTCGAACCTGTGCCGTATAGATCAATGCGAAGTGTATCATCAGAATTAAACCAAAATCTTTGACAATTATTAGTGCTGGCTGGCCCTGCACTAATTAGCGTTTGCGTCGTTCCAAGTTGGCCTCTTTTTACCCAACCGCTCCAAGTCCATATTTTATTATTTGTGGGTGTCGTAAACGTCCTACTCAAATACGCGCTTGCAGACGAGCGAAAACGTAGGCTGTTGCTGACTCGATAGCCGCCAGAAGTTGTAAAGAAGAGATCTTTAGATGAAAACATTACGGTGTGTAGTTTTGGACAGACGAACCATACCAGTTCGTGCCATCGGAGAAGAAAGCTAAGATGTCAGCGCGGCTAAGTGTAGCCGTGATCGTCGGAGCGGTGCTTGAAGGCCATTTGACGCTGGTAAATGTCACAGTCGTAGCCGTGCCAGAGGCAGGCTGACGAACGATCAGAATGAAAGATTTACCTGCGGTGGCTGTCGGCATTGTGACTGTTAGAGCCGTAGCCGATGTCAGTGTCAAGTTTTGGAACGTGCCATTGGCAAGATTGATAGTTGTCGAAGCGCCAACAGTGCCAATGTTGTAGTAAGTTTCGATGTAATCTGTGATCGTTGGCGTTGTAATCGTTGGCGCAGTAGCAAAAACATTAACGCCCGTGCCTGTCTTATCTGTAAGCGCCGCAGCAAGGTTGGCCGATGATGGCGTTCCTAACCAAGTCGCTACGCCAGTGCCGAAAGATGTAATGCCTGTACCGCCATTAGCGACCGGCAATGTGCCTGTAACGCCAGCGGTTAGGCTGATCTGCCCCCAAGATGTAACGCCAGATCCATTCGTTGTAAGAACGTAGCCATTTGTTCCGTTGGACGATGGTAATGTAAATGTCGTTGTGCCTGCGACGGCAGGAACGCCAAGCGTTACAGTGCCACTGGTCGAACCAGCTAACGTCAGAACACCCGCTGCGGTGCCCGCGACACCAAGAGCCAACGTGCCTTTTGTTGTGCTAAATTGCGCCGACTGACCGCCGTTTGTGTAAATGGACAGAGGCAGATAAGTGCCCGTGCCGTTAATACCCGACACAAGCTGAACGTCAGTAGACGCATTTGTTGCAATCAGAATCTTACTGGCATTTGTAGGATCGGCAGCATTAGCAGCCTGCCAACTTGCAGCCGTAGATGTCCCATTCGGCAGCGCATAAATGCCAGTAGAAGCATTAGTTGTGCTGGTCTGGAAGCCAAAACGGCTGTTGACTGTCGCGTTATCAAAGTCAGCAAGGAAGCGCGCAGACGTTCCCGTATGCGTTTCATTACCGCTGATCGTTGGCGTTGTAATTGTCGGAGACGTTGAAAACACAAGATTTGTGCTTGTTGTGCCCGTCGCGCCAGAAGCCGTATAGCCCGTAATATTGTTAAAGGCAGTAATGCTTGCTGATGTAGCGTTTGTGCCACCCAAGGATACGGGGATTACGCTATATTCGCCAAGTATGCCTGCGTTATCATAAAGAATACGAGTTGTTGTTCCGCCGGAAATAGCGGTAGTTCCAACCGTCAATGCTCCAGAGAGAGCAGACGCCGCCGTCCAAGTTGTAACACCAGAGCCATTCGTCGTTAAAACATAACCGCTCGTGCCACCACTTGTAGGAAGCGTGAGCGACCACGTCCCGGCAGTAGCAGCAGTTTGTATCGTAACAACGCCGCTCGTTAATCCCGAAAAACCAAGCGTCCCGGCAGACGTGCCAGCAACACCGAGAACAGGCGTTACAGTTAATGAAGGAACGCCGCTGCTATTGGCGTTAAGGATGCCGCCATTTGTTGTTGCAAGCCCTGCAATCGTGTTCGCAGAACTTGAATAAAGCAATTGATTAATCGTTGTCGTAGCAGGATATGTCGCAGTTGTCCAAGATGGGTTTGCGCCAGAGCCCCCGCTTGATAAAAGCTGATTAGCCGACCCTGTTACAATTGTAGCTGGAGCCGCACCTGCGCCCCCACCTACAATTACCGAATATTGAGCAAGAGCGGCAGATGAAGCCATCGTGCTTGTTGAGCTAAAATATGGGACGCCTCCAGATGTTCCGCTGGATAGACCTGTCCCGCCACGATTTACAGCAACCGCAGCACCGTTCCACGTCGCAGAGGTAATTGAGCCCGGATAATCTAATGTATTTGTTGACCAGCTTACATTATTTGGCGCTTGGAAATGAGGGTCCCACGTTCCCGAAGATGTCCCGTTAGCAATTAATACAATTGTTCCGTAAGACCCTGCTTGGAACGTCGAAATTGTTGTTGCGCCAGTATTCTTTACAACGATAGTTCCACTAGACTGATTATTATTGAATGAAAATATTGCGCCTAATGGCAATGTAGTTGCGTCGGGAAGCGTGAATGTTTGACCACCAGACCCCGTAACGACATTAACTGGTGTAGAAGCTGCGGTTAATGTTGTTGTTCCACCAGCAGCCGCTGTGCTTGTTGTTCCTGCAAAAAAAGCATTTGATGTTATGTTAACATTAGCGTCTCTTAATACAACGCTGCTTGCAACAGTCGTCGCACTTGTTGGATATTCACCAACAACGCCAGCATTGTCATAAATGACACGACCAGAAGTTCCGCCTGTAACTGTTGTCGTGCCGACATTAATTGTGTTTGGGCCTGACGCGCCTGTCGCTCCCGTCGCTCCCGTCGGACCTGTTACAGTCGAAGCTGCACCAGTTGGTCCTGTATAACCAGTTGGACCTGCAGGCCCCGGAGCGCCATTAAGATTGACTGCCCAAGTTGAGAATGTGCCCGTGCCGACTGTGGTCGCAACATTGACGACCATTGCGCCAGTGACGGAGTTATAAGAAACCAGCGACCCAACCATTGTGTGGGTGCTGTCGTAAGCAATAAGAACCTGCTGACCGACAGTATAGGCGAGACCAGTGCCAACAGTCAGAGACTGCGTGCCCGTAGCAATCGTTAGGCTGGTCGTGCTTGTGGTGGCGTATAGATTGCCCTGAGCGCCAGTAGCGCCAGTCGGACCCGTGGGGCCCGTAACTGATGGACCTGTTGGACCCGTAACAGAAGGCCCTGTCCAGCCCGTGGGGCCCGTGCTGCCCGTGCTGCCCGTAGGTCCGACCCCGCCGCCCTGTCCCGTAGGGCCCGTGGGGCCCGTGGGCCCTGCAACCGTAGAAGCCGCGCCTGTGGCTCCGGTTGGGCCCGTCTGGCCTGTGGGGCCCGTAATTGATAAGCCGGTAGCGCCTGTGGCCCCGGTAGCCCCGGTTGCCCCTGTGGGCCCTGTGACATTAGACGCGGCACCCGTAGCGCCGGTAGCTCCCGTGGGGCCTGTGACTGTTGATGGAGCTCCGCTGGCTCCCGTGGGTCCTGTAGGGCCCGTCCAGCCCGTGGGGCCCGTAGCGCCGACACTTCCGGTAGCGCCCGTGGGTCCCGGCGTTAGGCCAGATATTTGAGAGGCAGTAACGCGAACAGACGTGCCGGCTTGAACAGCTTCTAGCTGCTCGCCACCTGTGAGCGATGTTGCAGCGGGGAGATTTGGGATCTGCACCGATGACAATCTAAATCTCCATCAGCTTATTGCTCTTAGCCCTGTTCTCTGATGCGGTTATAACCTGCAAATTCCAAGGAACATGCAGACCGTTGAACTTATCACCATTTAACGGATGGATATGATCAACTTCATAAACGACACCACTTTGAACCGTTCTAGCTAAAGCTATATCATAAAATTCTTGTATTTGCGCCAAATGAATTGCAGACAACCACTTAGGTGTTGCATTAATTTTTAACGCGCGTCTTTTTCCTTGCTGAGAAGCATGTTTGCTAGGGTATTTCTTTCTAGTTTTCCTAACATTTTCTCTGCATTTATCTCTATTATTATTTCTCCAATTTGTAGCGTTTTTGCGCCTTCTATCTATTTCTTCGACAGTAATATTAGCTTGCATTTTAAAATAAGATTTTTGAACTCTTAATTTATATAATTCTGGATCTTTTAATCTTTTTTGCCTAGTTTTTGCTCTATATTTTTCTGGGTCAGAATTATAAGCCCTTTTGCAAGACTTGCGAACATAGCCTCTAGTTTTTTCGCGGTTTTCAGCCTGCCATTTAGATGTTCTTACATTCCAGCATTGTTTGCATTCAAGGCGCAATTTTCCAGTTTCTTTCCTTATGTAGAAAGAACTTTCATCCTTTTCCTCGTTGCATGTTTTACAAACTATCAACGTAATGGCCCCGTCTGCGGAACTTGGCTAAATCCGTAAGGCAGACCAACATTTGCTGTGACCATTTTGGTCGTGTTGGTCAATAAAGAACCAGCCGATAATACAGGATTTAATTGATATGTGAAAGCTGTCGCGGTCGTAACGGTAACATCATAAAATCCATCAGCTGTCCCAATAGAAAGACCCTCAACCGATATTTGATTGCCAGTAGAAAGGCCATGCGCAGAAGAACAAGTAACAACCGCATTACCTATTCCATCGGAAGTAACAGAAATAAGAGAAAGTGTTACATAATACGCAGTCGCTGCACTATTATTTGTTTGCAACGGCATGACTGCATTTTGATCGAGACCCGGCTGCTCGCTAAGATCAGCTCTAGTTCCACCGATTTCTTGCGTTACGCGAATATTGCTATCCTCAGTAATACGCGTTTGACCGCCCGGAACAGGTATGCCCGTTTGAAGATTAGTAGAATTTGCTTGTGTGATTCGATAATCGCTTTCGGATCCAACATAATCTTGGACGCGAGGATTTAAAATCGGAACAGGATCCGCAGGCAATACAATTGCGCGCAGCTGCTGCTGCGGAACGTCGTTGCAGGTATCACAAACAAGAATGCGTTTATTGATTAAAGACGCGCCAGCCCAATCATACTGCCACTGCAGGTTAGTATGATTGTAGAGAATGCCGCATCTATCGCAAATGCCAAAGGCCTGCGGATTACGGGCACTAACTCTGGCGCGGCCATGAGGCCTCATCTCCAATACCCACTAAGCTGAGGCGAGATATATTGGGAAGCTGTTTCGACATTTTGATTTGCAGCAATATTATAAGCTTCATCAGCCATGGTCTTCATAGCTAAAGCTTTATCTGGAGCCCAAATAACAGCCAGACGTTGCGCAAGTCCATAAGCCATGGCCTCAAGCCAAATTGGCGGGATATCAACTTGCTGCGTGCCGTTCATGTTGGCGTCTTGAAGGCGATCCACCTTATAATATTTCAGGCTTGTTTGTGTTCCATCTGGCACAGGCCAGATTGTTACAGTTGGAGAAAGCAACCGATCAAACCAAAAAACAGTCGGGAATCCTTGCTGCGTTTTATTAGGATAAGACGCATATTCAGTGCGACTGATCGGCATAATGATTCGATCAATTGCAGGAGAACCATACTCAATATAAGTATCGAGCATCGTAACCGTGCTTGCATCAACACTGTATGTTGAAACACCTTGCAGAAGCGGAACAGTAACAAGACTAACTTGCCAGAGATTTACGCCTTGATTACTCCAGCGCGTAAACATCATGTTTGTTGCAAGACGCGCAGCATCCATGTGCTCTTGAAGCAATGCTGCAGGTCTAACGCCTATTAGTTGATAGGCATAGATCGTGAGCTCGCCGAGCGACGGGTTAAAAGTATAAGTGCCGCTCGTAGACATGAGAGCCCCTTAATTATTAGACTGGGCCGTTGCTGGACTGAAGAATTGTCGCGGAAGCAGTTCCAGATCCGCTATTCAGAAGAACGCGAACATATCTTGGCGTGCCAGAGAACGTCGAATATTTCGTTGTCGACTGACCAACCAAACCAGAATCTGTTGAGCTCACCCACTGAACACTTCCAATCGCAACAGCATTTGTTGGATCGTTAGGATCATCAAGCGTCGTTTGAACTGTGTAATTTACTGTTCCAGTAACGTCGATTTGGATTGACCAAAGGCCCGGAGCCCAATCATCAAGACGAGCCCAGCTGCTGCCAGCGACACCGTTCGTGCCAACCGTAATACCAGAGGCGCTCGTTGAACCGCTTGTCGTGATTGACGTAACAGTCGCAAAGTCTAGCGTTGTCGCAACCGTGCTGCCACTCGTGCCCGTCACTGTTTCGCTGATTGAATTTCCTGTGAAGCTAGTGCCATTAACAGTAAATGTAATGCCGCTATCGTTACCGACGTTGGTAATTAAAACGTGACGCGGTTTATCCAAAACAGCAACGCCACCCGTAACGAGCGCGCCGTTTAAAACAACGCTGCCAGCGCCCGAAACTGTCTGGCTAAGAGCAATATTATTCGCAGAAGCCGAAGCTAAAGGACCAACTGAAACGATAATCGGGCGCATTATGCTTTTCCTTTTGCACGCCCAGCTCGAGCCGCGGCGACATTATCGACCAAATTAGGATAAGGACGCCCTGCGGCCCTAGCCCGTGCTTTTGCCATTTTAACACCTTTTGCGCTTAAAGCTTTATGTTTTGCATCTTTAGGCGCATCTTTTTCCCAAAATGGCTTTGTCATTAGCAATCCCACTTACGCAGAGCTTTATTAATTCGGCTATTTGGATCTGCGGCTTTTGCAGAGCCGGTCATTTTCTTCTTCATACCGGTCATACGACTACAGAATGAAGAACGGCGAGACGCAGCCTTATCGCTTTTTGCTGCCTGTTCTTTTGATACAGGCGGCTTTAAATTATGGCCTTCAGCCTTAGCCGAAGCTCTCCCCTTGGCGTTTAATCCGCCTTCTGGATTTTTTCCAGCAGCCCTTTGCCATGCAGGAGATTTAGCCATAATCTTCTCCAAAATAACGACGAGGGTTCCAAAAAACCCTCGTCGACTTTGTCACCGACAAATCTCAGTAGTGAGAAGATTTGCCGCGCGGCGTGCCAGAAGCAGCTGAAGAAAAGACGCCGCCGCCGCTTGCGCGAGCAGGCTTCTTACCTTTAGCTGCAGACGACATGACTTTGCCGCCCTTCTTCATGCAACCACCACCTTTTTTGAAGCCGTTGGTGCCTTCTTCCATTTCAGCGGCAACATGGCTGTTCTGAGCATTGTAAAGGGTCTTGCGAGAGCCCTTTGGATCAGGATTTTTAGTCTGCGATACCATTTTAGAGCCCTTTCTTAGACCTGCGTATTACCGAACAGGCCGGTAACATATGGCACCATGTAAGCTTGCGGCGACTGACGAACGATCAGCTTGTTTGCTCCGCTGCTTGAAGTAGCAGCAAAGGTTCCGCGAACGTCACCAGTTGTCGTGCTCGGCGTTGTGCGGTCAGCAGGAACATAGTTCGTAGCAGCCGTGATCAATGTCGTGCCCACAAGAGACGTAGCGTAGTTAACAAGAATGTCACCAAACGTGTCAGAACGAAGCGGCAAACCAAACACGTCAGCGGTGCCAACTGAGTAAGCGTGCGTCGTATCAGCAGTGCCGCCCGAAAGCGTAACTGACTTGATATATTTAAACGCCTTTTTACCCGTCGCCACACTGCCCGCAGAGATCGTGATGGCTTCTGACATCGGATAACCGTAGATGTCATAACCAGCAACAGTCGCTGTCGCATATGTAGCACTGGCAGCCGCCGTAACCGTCACAGCGCGGCCAAGAAGAGCCTGTGGGCTCCAGTTGGCGAAGCTTGGCGTCGTTCCATTAGCATTGCATGGAACAGCGCATTGAGCCGGCGTCTGGTAAGCAAGCGTAACCGTGCCAGAAGTGGCGGTCAGATTGCCATTGGTCTGATAGGTGCCGGTCGTGCCCTGAGAAACCGACGTGTAAGTGCCGGTTGTCGTCAGCTGCGCAAGAATCTGCGTGCCAGCAGCGGTGCCCTGTGAGACAGTGCCTGTCGTCGCAAGAACAACCATGCCGGGACCGATTGGCATCTGGTTGGTTGATGTCGTGATCGTCAAAACGCCATTGCTGAACGAGCCCGTTACTGATGCATAAGCATCGAGAGCAAGAACAGAATCGGTTGCGCCAGTATCCGCACGAACAAAGTTAGTGGAATAATAAACGCCGGTTGTCGAGGAGCTCGACGACACAACAGTTAGCGTCGCACTGGTCGGATTTGCTGACGCAACAATAGCTGCAGCAGAAGCCGAGTAAGGCACGGCGCTTAGCGTCGTAATGTTATCTACACCAAGCCACCCGAAGTCAGTTGCAGTTGAAGCTTCGCCGGGAAAATAGGTGTAGGGCAGTCGTGGATCTAGGATGCCCGTGCCTGCATAAAACAGGGACGAGCCGCCTATGTCCGGGTTGTATTCGCCGCCAAGAGCGTTCTGGCCGAATACACAAATTGGACCTGCAAAAGCAGTCTCAGTCATGTGACAAACCTCCTAAAGGGATGACGGGGGCTTTCGCCCCCGCCGTTGGAAAAGATTACGACGTCGGGAACGAGCCGTAAATTGAACGCCAGTTGTAATAACCGAAACTGTAACGTTCATAACCCTTTACGAGTAAGTTGTCAGTCACGAAGTCGACTTGCATGTCAGATTCGAACTTCACGCGCTCCATGTAGGAGAGGCCGTCGATGTTGGTTAGCAAGAACCAAGCATAGGCAGACGTCAAGAAGTCGTTGACCATGTAACCTTCAGGCAAGCCGCCTGCCGTCATCATGATCGCATTGACATCGTTGTCCGCTGTGCCGGGACGCAGTTCCGTCTTCGTAAGGCGGATTGCAACAGGCTCAAGCTGCGGCGGAACAACAAGACGACGACCGCGGGCGAAGACCTTCAGGCCAGCCTGATCTTTGAAGTTCGTGCGGATAGCAATCATGCTGTTCAGCAGCGTAGCTTCGTTAAGATCAACCTGAATCGTAGGCGTGTTCGCAACAGTGCTACCATCAATCGGATGCGACGTCGAGCAGAGCGCGACACCGTCACCGCCAACCGAGGCATTATACGTCGTCGCCGTGTTCAACACGTTAGCGCCGTAAATTTCCTTGGTCTGATGGAAGGACTCGATGAGGCCGAGGTTCGACGGCATAAACTGTGATTTATACAGGTTATCGTCGATTGCCTTACGCGTAATCGCATAGCCGAGAGCAATTTCAGTGTGCTCTTGGTTGTAGATGTAGCGTTCGCCAGCCGAGTTGTCGAAAGCGGTCTGGCCGCCTTCAGTCTTCAACTGAGCAAGACCCAAGAAGCGCATTTCCGCAGTGCGCTCAAGCGCCATCTTGGAATCATGCTTCGTGAAGATCTTGTCATACTGAGATGGGATCATCTCATATTTACCCTCAATCCCCCGGAGGCCCGGAAGGAGGAGGTCTTTAATGGCAGAAAGATTAACAGCCATTGGTCCTTACTCCTTGTTAGACGCCTTGGAAGTTGCGGGTGAAGACGTTGTTGAACATGACAATCACCTGATCATAGGCCTGTCCATTCGACAGCGTGCCCTGTGCGCCCGGCGGATCGTTGATAACGCCAACAATCTTGAACGGGAAGTTCGCAAGGGTGCCAGTCTGCAACGTGGCGGTATCGAGATAAGCGCCAGAGATACCATTTGAGGTATTGCCGGAGCCAATTTTAAAGCCGATTGTTGCATTGACGTCAGCGAGCGCGATGCCCGTGCTGTCACCTTGAACAACAAACTTCGCATTTGGATCATTTACGATATAGGCATAGATCGAACCAGAAACTGGATCGGTGCCGCCCGGATAGTAGTTTGACCAAACTGTGCGCTTCTGAACCGTTGACAGGTATTTGCAGCCAACGAAAACACCAGCAACGCCGAGGGCGGCTGGAGTAGAAGTGTCGGCGGACTGCGTTACGGTGCCGTCATTAACAGCCGTTACAGGGTCGCCAAAGAATATATTCGTAGAATTATAGGCAATCGGAAACTGGACCTGCTCGTAGGTCGGAGCCGAACCATTGCCCTGATACTGACGAAAACCGAAAGGCGCGTTTGTGTTCGCCATAACGGAATCTCCTTATGCAGGAGGCTCTATCATCGCGCGCCGGGGCGACTAAAGAACCGGGAAGAGTTAATGCCTCACGCCGGGGAAGCTCGGGTCTTCTTTCAGACTTAGCTCAATTATATACTTCTAATGAAGAAAATGCAAAGGGGCCGCTAATCAGCGACCCCGGACCATGCTTACTGCCAGAGAAATTACTTCTCAGGGATTGGCATAGCCTCATATGACTTTTTAATTTGAGGACGCGCTTTGGCGTGATCTCTCGTCATTGTGCCATCAGGCGTTCCAGCCAGCTGCTGCTCTTTAACGCGAACTTGCTGACGAGCCTTACGGCTTTCGTCGTCTTTGCGCTCCTGAATAATCTCGGTTGGGCACTCCATAAGGATCATACCCTTGCGAAGAATCGTCTGGGTTGGCGTGCCATGTGGCATCATTTCAGGGTGACGAGAAACAGGAACAGGCGTCCACCCAGAACGCAGAAGAGCCACCTGATATGTAGGATCTTCAGCTCCGTAGATCGTGTGACGCTTCCACTCATACGTCCAACCATCTGGAACGACGTCTTCAGGAATATAAAAATCGTCAGTTCCATCGACGACTTCGCCAAGATGCTCACGTAATTGAGCGGCGCGCTTAGCGGCTGCAGAGCGTGAATCTTCTTCACGCATAGCAGGACGCATAGGAACTGATTCGATTTCTTCTTCAGTCTTCTTTGCTACATTTGCAAATTTACCGGGACGGCGTGGTGTGCTGATAGGTTCCATTGTCAATCCTTAATGACCGTAACGGCCTTCTTTCTGAAGCAAAGATTTATTCTTTGCATATTCTTCCGGCGTCATCCCAAGAGCTGAAGCCGTTTCTGCTTCTGCAGCCGTCAATCGCATCACGTTAGGACGTGACGTGCCGCGGGAGACAGGGGCTGGAGGCGGTTGAACAGTGCGCTTAGGAGCAGCTGCTGCAGACAGAGGACTTTCCGCTGCTGTGCGCGCATCTGATTCGTCTGCGTTCTTTCGAATGCCGAGGCGCTGCTCGATAAATTCGAAATATTCATCAGTATCAGGCGCAATGCCATCATCAATTGCATCTTCATGCGCGCGAAACATCTTTCGAATTTCACGGTCGCCCTTCAAATGTTCTCGAGATTGCTTCAACCACTCAGCAGAACGAGGCGTTACGCGCGATGCAAGCTGATCAACAACGTCACCTTGCGGCGGCGGAGCACTTGCCTCGTTCTGAGCATCTTTCCTTTGCTCCTTCATGGCTTTCTTGCCCTTCTTGAGCTCAGAAAGCTGTTGCGCATTTTGACTTAACGCAGCTTGGATCTCTGCAGCGCGTGCGAAGTCTTGAATATTCATCGCTTCAGCATACGCATTCTTCAATTGCTCATTGCGACCCTTAACAGTCTCAATGGCGTTGACGACAAGCTGATAATCGGAGTCAGTCTTATCGATTTTAGCTTTCTGTGCTTGCTGAAAAGCTTGCTGAGCGCGCTGTTCTGCCTCTAAACGCGCTCTTTTCTCACGCTCAAGGTTCTTTTTGAGCTCAGAAATGCCTTCTTCAGGAGAAACTTCGTGCTTTTCAGCCTTTTTCTCCGATTTTTCTACTTTTTCATCAACAATTTCGACGCTCGGCAAGCTTTCATCAGCCTTTTTTGGCTCTTCTAGCGTTACGTCAATGCCATTTTCTTCATCAGACATATAATTTCTCCTTACCAAGCTGAATCTGGTGTCGGAATACTCATTTTAACCTGTGTATCAGACAACATTCTGCAGAGAACGCCGTTGATCGTCAGGCTCCATCCATCCGATGGACGGAAAACAAGCCAATCATGCAAATTAATATTTTCATTATTAAACCATTGACCATTATCATCCTGAAAAGCTGTCGATCCCATCTTAACAAGAAGACCAACCTTGCCTTGATATCGATCTTCGTCGACAGTTTTATCCGAAAGATAAATGCCGCTCTTTGTTTTTGTCGGTCTGATATAAACTGCAACAAGAGCTTGGTTATTAAAAACTCTATAATTGGTAAGATCACCAAGTCTCGAGAGCAGATCTTCTTTTGGATCTAACGTGTGTTCCATAACCATTGGTGGCATTGTTTTCCCTTCCTAACGATACTTCTCTGCACAGATCCGATCAGCTTCCTGCATCAAATCCACAACAGACTTTAGACCGGCAATCCTGCCAGCTAAGTTCTTATATTCTTCGATTGATTCGACGTATCCGTTTGCCATTGGCTCTAACAGTCTATCAATCTCAATTTGAATAATCTTTGCGAGCTCATTTTGATAAGCTTGCACTGATGTAAGCGCCATATATCCAGTCCCTTCCTACTGGCCTTCCTAATGTGGGGGCGAGGGTGGCTCTTAGGAAGGGGGAGAGCCACCCTCTATCGCGTCAATTACTTGGCACGACCCATTTTCGCTTTCGCGATATCTTCTTTCTGGAAACGACCTTCTCCAGAACCAGCGCCAGCCGTCATGTCTTTGTATGACTTGGCGACTTTACTAATTCGACCACCGGCCTTGCGAGCAGGCGCATCGTGATGCTTTTTCGCAATGTCAGTTTTCTGCAAACGACCTTCGCCGCTTGTCGAACCAGCCTCCATATCTTTGTAAGACGAAGCGACCTTGGTGATTCGACCGCCAGCCTTGCGACCGGGAAGACCCGGAGGCAGACCCGGACCAGCGCCCATAGGAGGAGCCGGAGGAGCACCCATTGGCATAGCTGGAGGAGGAGCGCCAGCGCCCACAGGAGGCATTGGCGGCAAACCAGCATCAGCACCCGGAGGCATCATGCCTGCGGCAGGATGTCGCATAGGAGCCTTATGGCCAGCATTGATGACAATGTTGATGTCGGTCTTCGCGCCCTTTTTAGAAGCTTTCTTGCCGCCCTTTAGGCCTGCAATATCGAATGCAGGGCCGCCTGTAGCGCGGTTCATGCGACCTAGTGTCTCAGCAAGGCGTGCGCGCTTACCAAGCTTGCCGCCCTTCTCAGCGGCTGCATGAAGCTTTTTTGCGGGGATCTTTTCGCCCTCCTTAACGCCAAGCGATTTGCGGAGCGCGCCGGGCTTTTCAATGGCGGACTGGATCCACTTACCACCACCGTCTTTCTTGCCGGTCAGCGAGCTTTTCTTAACCATCTTCTTTACGAGAGAGCGGTCAGCAGCTTCGTCAGGATGCTTGGCTTTGCCGCCGTGCTTATAGTTCTGATATTTGCCAGAACGCTCAGCGGCCTCGCCAGCCGCAGGGAGAGCATCATTGCCTTCGATGGCTCGATTAAGCGCGCCCTTATCTTCCTGTGTGTAATTGGCGGTGCCCATCTTACCGACTTGGCTCATATCGCTGCCGGTCTTTGGCTTGCCGACTAATCTTTCAAGCGCCGAACCGCCACCAGCTTTCTTAACAGATCCGCCTTTTTTGTAGTGGGCTGCAGGAGCTCGGCTAGGCGAAGGATCGATAGCGCCGAGCGCCTTCTTGTCCTTTATGCCGGCGTCTTTAACAGCGCCGCCGCTCTTGAACGCGCCACGCGTCGGGTTGCCGATTGCCGCCTTTGTGTCACGGGCAGCATTTGATTCGCCAATGCCCTTGGAAGAGGGCTTCATGATCGGGCGAGCGCCGGTCTTCACCGAAGCATTCAAAGGCTTCGCAGGTGTCCAGTCGCTCGAATCAACTTTCTGATCTTTCTCACCGGCGAGAGAGCGGGCTTTCGCCTTCATCTTCTCGCGGGCGGTCTTCGCCATTTGATACATCTTTTAAACTCCAGCCGGAATTATGCAGGCGTCCCTGCTTTCGTGTCGATCACGAATATTGGGATAATACCTTAAATGCGCGCTTTAAGACAGAGCCACCATGCTCGAAAGCTGGGAGCCCCTTGAGGATCGCGGCGCGCAGCTTGGGGGTGATGTGAAGCTCATGACCGTTTTCTGTTCTTGTTTCCATTTCTTCAACAGGACGGCCTTCCCAATCTATATCTCCTTGTTGGCCTGTGCCTCTTTGATATGACAATGGATAAGAATGCATTTTTACTTTTGCTTCCGGGTCATATTGCGCAGCTAATTTATTTAACCGTTGGGGGACAAGCTTGTCATAAAAAGACTTCATGCCTGATCCGCCAATACGCAAGTCTCCGCCAATTAACGAATGCGCTGTGTCTCCTTCAAATCTATAAACATTTGGCAAAGCTTTTGTTGAAAGCAATTTATCCGCAAGATCTTTACCAATAAAATCTGGCAGTTTTTCTTTTTCTACTTTCTGATTGATTGCAACATTATGATCATGATCGATAGCTTTTAATACGTTTGAATCAGGAGACCAATGAATAGCGGTTAGTTTCTGGCTTAGATCATATCTGTCATTTTGAATCTGACCGGGTGTAAAGACTATTTTATCATAACCTTTTTTTGCCGCTTCCATTAAAGCTCGCTTTAAACCAAGATCAACCCATTGGTTTGTGTCTGTAACGTATGGGGCGGATGGAACGGGTTTAGCTTTTGAAGCATCCATTTTTTTAATTAATTCATCAAGACGATTTTGTTGTTCTTCAGTTCTGTCAGAACCAGACATTCCATGCAAAGAAAAATATTCCATTTCTTCTAAAGGACTCAGCGTTACTTGGTTTCCAAATCCTTTACGACGACCCTCTTGGCCCCAATCGCTTTGCAGCTCTTCTACATGCAATGTCTTTCCATTATCGCGGTCAGACATACGCAGATGTGCAAGAGGATTTGGAATACCTTGCCAGTGAGAAGACTGATATTGTTTTGGGGTTTCTACTTCTTTTGAAGTCGAAACATGATAGTAATCAGGGTTGGTGGCGGCAAAAGCTTCCGCTTCTTCTCTAGTAGGAAATTCTTTTTTTTCTCCACCCATATAATTTGCAACTCGATGGACGTCTTTAAATGTTTTAGTAGGAGGCAGCGCCATCACGACTTCGCGGTAATTTTCACCGCCCGGAACAGTGTAGTCTTTATATAAAGGCTGCTCAATATTACTGATGCTATTGTTTGCATGCTCAACTGCATCAGCTAATGTCGAATATGTTTCATGATATCCAGATGGACCATAAACAGCATAATTGCTTGGACTAAACTCGCTGTATCTGTCTCTTTTATTCCCAACAATATAATGCGGAGGTTTACCTTCAGGTCCAATTCTGTGGACCTCATCAGCATTTTCAAATTCTTTTGGGTGATACAACATCACTTCTGGTTTATACTCAATCGCAGGCTTTCCGCCATAAACTCTTTCTTTTATTTGCGGAACGCTCGCTTGTAAATGCCGCGCAACTTCCTTCGGATCAACGCTCCTCTGTCCAGCAAATGCGTCTTTAAGATTAGCGTTAGCAAGCTCTTCTTTTTTGACATTTGGCTGACCCGTGATCTTGTTAATGATCTGATCAATGGGAGCGCGCTGAGGTATTTTACTGGCCGCCTCAGCTGCGGCGCTGTAAAAACCCATTGGCGTCAAGTTGCGCGCTATATCTACAGCATTCTGCGCGTCATCAACTGGACCACCTGCAGCTTTGCGATAATCAATTACAGGAACCGTTTTAATGCCGAGCTCCTTCGCCGCATTCGCTCGATGACGTCCGTCCTGACCGCCGTTGTTGTAAATCTTAAGAGGTCCAAGGTGATGACCAGTTTTAATATTATGTTTGAAAGTATCAATAATCTGACGATCACCTTTTCCGATGTGCAGCGGGTCCGTTTCATTTAGAAACTCCTGCGGCTTCATTTGCTTTAGCTTCGCATGTTTCTTTTTGTGGACGTCCTTAGCTTCCTTCGTCATGGCCACAGGAAACTTAACGCGACCGCCTTCTTTGCGACCAAACAACGGAGCTGTTGCATAAGACCAAAGGATCAGCCTGCGCGCTTCATCGTCAAAGTTATTATTGCTGAGCTCGACTGGCGTAATGCCGCCACCGAAAGCTTTTGGAGCTTTCTCTTTAAGATATTTGCTCCAATACCAAGATTCAGGAGCGGCCTTAGATTTAACGTGATAAAGCTCGCCCTTGTTGATGAGGTCCATTGCGTTCTTTGCCGCGTCTGCATAATCAGCAGGCTGAGCACGCTCAGGGGCAACGCCTAATTTGCTGAATAATTCTTTCTCATGAAACCAAAGAGCCGCTTGTATGTCTGCTATGCTGATGTCAAGGCCGTATTTCCTTTTAAGAAGCTTTTGAGCATCTTCGACAGTTCTCTGCTGAAAATCACGCTCTTTATCGCCACGCGGGGCGGCAACAGGAAGATCGCGATTCTCCATCCAATTCTTGGCGCGACGACGCGCGTCAGATTTATCTTTAAAGCCGCCGCCTTTATATTGTTCATATAAATTATTGGCCAGCTCCTGCATCTTTTCAGGATCATTTACAAGATTATTAAAATCATCGTGCGACATGTCTTTCATGTCATTGCCAAACGTCCAGGGCTTAACATTGCCAGAGGCGTCTTTGACATACTGACCTTCATTTGTCTTGCCAGCATACTGCTCATGCGGAAGGCCATTGTGATGCAGGAACTCAGCTTTAATTGCGTCTTTGAAATCTTGATATTGTTTCTGCTCAGCAAGAGGTGAATGAATAAAATTGTGACCGAGCAAGCGATTCCATGTGCGGCTGAACCAAAGATCCGCCGTCAATGTCGAATAGTCGCCATGCAAATTGTTAATGAAAGATCCGATCTTAGGACCAAACACCATCCAGCCCGTGACCTTTTGATCGGCAGCTCCTTGCATCTTCAATTGCTCTTGACCGGGAACTTTTAGACTTGGATCTGTGCGCAGGATTTTATTCCACTCACTGACGCTCTTCTTTTGATTAAAAAGATCACGCATGCGATCAAAGCCATTTTGATCAAGCAAATGATGGAGCTTCATCAAATTGCCTTCTATGGCTTTTGTCTGCGCACCAAATCCGCCGCTTAAATCCTTCACCGCTTCAGGAATAGATTTTTTTTCATTGCGCAATTTATCATACACGCGCGCAGCAAATACGGAATTGGAATGAACATCATTGCCTTGCGACGTAATGCCAAGAATTGCGTCGAAAAGCATTTCTTTATCTTTATCTGTTTTTAATTCAGGGAAAACTTGATGATAAATATCTTTAGCTTTTTTCAAAGCATCATCATACCAACCAACGGCGGACTTTTCTGAATTATCGACGTGATATTTCACTTCGTGAGCAATATCGCTGGCGATTGATTTTTTTGCTCTGTCGCTAAAATCGCCGGGATCATTTTGTCCTTTTTCAGCAGCGCGATTTTGCAACGCATAAAGGACGTCATTTACTGTATCGTTACCGCGCGCACCTGTTGGGCGCACATCTAATGTTTCTTCGCCAGTCATAAGGGGGACCGTTGTGCGATCCCCCTTGGTGTTTGGATAAAGCGACGAACGGACTTTATCTTGTTCGTCTTGTGTTAATCCGAATGTTTCTGCGAGGCGCTCTGGTGAGAGGCGGTATCCTTCGCCTGCGACCGCTTTGGCGTATGGCGCAAGAACGTGATCGACGATCCTTCCGAATAAATCGGGTGATCGTGTGGTGCCGTCTTGAACCCCTTCGCCTCCGCTATCTTTTCCAAAGATTCCAGAGAGGTAGTCTTGTGCATTGATAAGCGAGCCTTGTGTGCGGGCATTATATCTCTCCTTAAATCGATTTAAATCAGCTATGCGCCCGACCTTGTCGAGAAACTCAGGATACTCCTCATCGCTGCCAAAGTGAAGAAATTTCGCAGCTTTTCCGTCTTTTGTTATCGTATAATCGAGGCCTTCTTTTTTTGCGGCATCAGTCAGGCCATCAATATCCTTAGCAGTCAGCTTTTTGCCGTGGCCGATCAGGGCCGCCAGCGTGCCATCGGCCATGTTAGGATTGTGGTCCGACCTTACGACAGCATCTTGCTGGAAACCGAAACCAAGCAAATGAGCCAGCCTTTCAGCGTGCTCCTGCTGCATATCAGGATGGCTCAAAATGAAAGACGGCTCCGCCTCTCCGTGCCACGTCCCGTGCGTTGGCGTGACCTGTAGAGGGCCTTTAAGGCCGACATGGTCCTCTACCAGCTTACGGAAGCCGGGCGTCTTGATGATGCGCTGCGTGTTTTCTGTGACCTTCTGAAGGCGTGGCTCATTCTGCAGCGGATGCTGAACAGGTGGCGGCAACGCCGTCCCAGCTAAATCTGGCGTAGACGGAGAAAACTCGATGTCTGACGTGGGCGTTTCGCCGTGCGCACCATAACCCTCATATTCAGGCTGCTCATATGGAACTCCGCGTTCTGGGAGAACGCGGGGGCCGCTGCCCTTGCCAGGGCGTGGAGAAACAATAACACCTGGAACATTTTCTTTGGCAAACGTCTTGGCCAATTTAGGAGAGTTGACGCGGCCTTCAAAGCCCCGGCCTGTAAGCGCAGCCGGATTAGTTGGCGGTATCACATGCGGCTCTTCAGTTATGCCGCGAGCGGTCTGCAGCGCCCCACTCACAGGATCCGGCATTCCTCCACCAGCCATTACTTGGCGACCAACTTCTGGCATGTAATGCGTAGGATGCTCATCCTGCATAACCGTGCCGCCGCGCTTCATCGGCTTGATGCTAATCGGATCAGGAAACGACGACGTCTGATCTTTTAAGTGATCATTGATGATGTCGAGCGCGCGGTCGATTATGCTTCCCATCACTCAGTCTCCGTCGGGCCCTGACCCTGTAATGATTTTGCGATTTCTAACGCATTGCGGCTTTGGCGATCAGCCGCACGATGGTGCGAATCAATCATGCGATCAGCTTCGCGGTGTTCTGACTCACGCTCGATCTTGTTCATATCAACGCCAAGCTTTGCTGCGCGCAAATGCAAATCCTGACGACGCGTCTCTGCGTCCATCATCTTTGCGTCTGCATCGACGTCGCGGAACTGCCCGTCTTCGCCGCCGGCTTTCGCCTGCGCCTCGAGCATCTTTGCTTGAGCAAGCAGATGCTTGGTCTGCGCGTCCAGCAGGCGTGCCTGCCCATCGACCTGCGCCTCTTGCACAGAAGCTTGCGCAACCATGCTCTTCGCGTCTGCTTCCTGCTTGAGGATCTTGAGCTCCTCCATCGCCTTTTGAACTTCCGGCGGGATCTGAGCCTGTGCTTCTGGAGGCGCAAGGAACTGCTCTGGATTGCTCCAGCCAATTGCTTTCAGCGAAACAAGATCAATAGTCTTGCTGTTGAACGCAGCAGGATTAGCAGCCTGCAATTGTTTCAACGCCATCACCTTCATGAGGCGCTGCGTCTGGCTTGCGGTGTTTGGATCTGCCTGCGGAACAAGATCACAATTATCAAGCGCAGCGAGGAATGTTGCTTCGTCCCATTGCTTCTTTGGCTTGCGGTTCTTGCCCCAGAAACTATCAGGATGTTCGCGGAAGCAACGCACAAGCAGCTCGAACTCTTGCGCCTGCGCAGTGTGCATGCGCTTATGCACAGCATTCAAGATCTTTGTTGCTTGATCAATCAACGCGAGCGTTGTGCCGACAGGCGCATTGTCTCTGCCTTCGCCAACTTGCAGCTCGCTCGTTGTTCCAACACGCTGCCCTGTCTCGACCATGTTGGTCACAAGGTTCATCAGCGCCATGCCCGGCTCTTTGTAAGGCAATGGCATGATGGCTTGATTGATTGGCATGCCGCCTGTCTTCACAAGCGCACCGCCGCCCGGCGGCACACGGAATATATTTGTATTCTGCCTTGCCCCCGTATCCGCCATAAGGAAGCCGGGGAAATTTGCATACATTCCCGCGTCTAACATTTCCCTCCATGCCGCGGTGACAGCATTTGTGGTATTACCCAAAATATGAAGTAGACCGATATCGTAAAAACCCATACCGGGAACAAACTGATACTTGACAAAATTGTTCCGAGCTTCAGGCAGCTCGTCGCCCTCTTCTCCCGTTGGCTCATCGTAGTTCCTCACAATGGAGAGAACCTCCCTCGAGCTTTTATCAATAGTCACGCGATACGGGATCTCGAGACCTGTTACCTTCCCTTTATATTTGTGCTCAAAGCCCGGTATATCGAGCTCGCAATAAACTTCGTATATCTCACGATCACGATCATCAGGGTTGCGTGATTCAACAGATACGCCTTGCTGATCTGCCTTCTCGCGTTGAACAGCATCCTTCTCTTCAAACGATGGCGTGCCAAGATCAACGTCGCGATAAACGCCAAGGATCTGCAGGCGCTTAACCGTTGATGGCTTCATGTTAACGCGATGCGTTATGCGCTTTGCGGTGCTTAAGTCTGTTGCTGCGTTATTGACGATGAGATCGTCAGCATCGACGGATTCACTGACTGGTCTTCCTCTGAGAGGACAAAAATAGACTTTCTTAAAAGCTGTTCCCCCAAATCCGAGCATGAAGAGCATACGATCTGTATCGGGGTAGTATTCCCTAGCTGTGGTTGTGAGATAGTGATTGAGATCGGCTTGGAGAGCGTCCGCAAGTTCGTCTTCTTGGATTGTGTCATTATCAGCTTCCGTTCTGACTTTTACAGGACCATCAGTCGGCAACAGCTCGCTGCGCGCGTTAGCTTGAAATCGCAGCACCGCTTCAAGCAGAAGCGGATGGCGGACTTTCGACATGCCTTCAACAGGAGCGCCATCGCTCGCGCCTTGCAAGCCGGGTATCTCGATCTTTAATCCAAGAAGCTTGATGCCTTGCGCGCGATCTTCAATCCAATCTTGTCGGCTTGTTAGATCGTCTTCAATGCCGCGCAGAAGATCATCGGCAATTTGTGCAAGTGAACCCTGATCGATGTCATCAACGAGATTGTCGAACCAGCCTTCAGGATTATCGTCGCCACCAGCGCGCTCAACAGGCTGGCCATCGATAGAGACGCTAACAGATCCATCATCATGATCGATGCGCAGAATGTTACCGCGGTCATCTGTGTGCGGCTTGTCGTGACCCTGCTCGATCTCGACAAGAATATCTTCTAAGCCAGAAAGGCCGCCGCCGGGCTCCTCCTGCTGCTGGCGGATCGAAGGATTGAGCCCGGGTGTCAATGGCATAATCAGTTCCCCTTGCCTTCTAACAGGCGCGTAATTTCGTCGACGAAACGCTCAAGGCCCTCGCGCGCGGCCATATTATCATCTTTGCCTTGGATCTCATAGGTGCGCACGTAGTCATTGGGTTCTTTGCCCCAGACCGTTACTTTGAACAATCCAAGGCCATGGCCATGAGCGGGTGGAGCGTCGATGACATCGACGATAGCATTTGCGTGAATCATTTTAATTCCAATTAGACGGGATAAAGCGGCTGCGGACCAGCGCCCTGATGCATTCTACTATCATCGAGGTTCGCGGTCCATTCGGAGCCGCGCACGAGAAGGCCGATCTCGCGCAGGTGCTTTAAGGCCATGCTGATTGTATCGACAAGGTCGTCATGCTTGCCACGCGGGAACTGCGCCGCCTGATTGATCACGATCTCTGCCCACGGCCGCTCGGGCGCATAGATCAGGCCTTCGGCGAATATATGCTGGATCGAATAAAGCCGAGCCAGCTTGTCGAGGCCCTTGGGATCGATCAGGTGAACTGCAAACTCATCGTAGCCGTAAACGCGCCGCAGCTCCTGCGCGACGCTGTAGCCGCTTGCCTTGTTCTCTACCAACAGCTTCTCGACGCCGTAGGCGTCCATCGTCTCCTGCACGCGCTCAATCAGCTCATGAAGCTCGAGGCGCTCAGCCCACGCATACATGAGCATGCAGCGCGGGTGCTCCTCTTTGTATTGGCGATTGAGGATGGCCATTTGCCCGTCGCGGTCCATGGCCCGGGTGACGACAGCTGTCTGGTCTCCGCCCTTCCAGACTCCCCAGACGGTCATGGCGCTCGGGTCGTTCTCGCTCTTTGTTGTGTAGGCGGTGTCGACCGCGGCGATCACATAATCGAAGGGCGGATAGGACGGCTGCTTCCATGGCGTCCACCATTCGCGCTTGATGACGCCGCCGCCTCTTGGCTCTGGGCTTTGCTGGAACTGTCCCGCCACGGCGTAAGGTCCCATAGCGTTCTCATCCCTATCGACCACAACCTCGGGAAAACGAGACGGAAAAAGAAGCTGCCCTTCTTCTGTTCTTTGATCTTCGTAGCCGAGCAATGTCTCATATGCGCGCCCCGGCTCGTAGCGCATCGGAAGCATAATATGGTCATAGCCAAGACCCTTCTCGAGGATGACGCCCGACACGTCTTCTTCGTGCAGGCGCTGCATGATGACGACGATGGCGCTTTCCATCGGTTTGTTGAGACGCGTCGGGACTGCCTCAAGAAACCACTCGAGCGTGCTGGCGCGTTGCTGATCCGAGTTAGCGCCTTCGACGCTATGCGGATCGTCGATGATGACGCGGTCGCCGCGTGCGCCCGTGATGGAGCCGGCCGCGACGGCTTGGCGAAAGCCGGTCGAGGTAAGCTCGAACTTGGTTTTCTGGTTCTGATCCTTGGTGATCTGCACGCGGTCGCCCCAGCGCGCTTGATACCATTCTGATTCGATCAGCCGGCGCATCTTGGTCGAATCACGAATAGCGAGATCCATCGAATGCGATGCGCACAAGTATCGCATGTGTGGCATGTTCTTCGGACCCCATTCCCATGATGGCCAGAAGACATTCGTAAGTAGCGATTTCATCATGCCGGGCGGCACGTTGATCAGAAGGCGATTATACTTTGTGCCATCATCGAACTCGACGCCTGATGTTATGGCCTCGAGGTGATAGCAAATCATATCGACATGCCAATTGTGGATATATTCCGCGCCGGGCTCGACGATGTGCCACGCCTGTCTGATAAATTCGGCAAGACTTTCCTCGCACTCATCGCGGCTAATGCTGGTGAGCGCCTCAATTGCATCGATCTTTTTGCCGAATAGTTCGACGATCAATGCGAGCTCCCTTCTGGCCAAACAACGAGATGGTTCTTCTTTGCGCGATGAATTGAGCGCGTGATTGCGTCAACGAATAGTTTAAATTCGTTATGCGCCTGCTCTTCTGAATCCATGACGGAGCACAGGATGCATGCTGTGGTCGAGGCTAGGATCTGCATAGCCATGTGTGCGTCTTGTGATTTCTCTAATATGCGTATCAATTCGTTCGTTCCATTTACAATGGCGCGAAGCTCTTCGTCTTGATCTTCGTCGCCATTATCGTTCATTTACTCTCAACTGCGGCCATCAGCGCAGCCTTCAATGTCTCGCGCTGATCTTCGTCAAGGCCGCGTGTGTCGATCTTCGTTACTGATTCGGTTTTAATTGCGCCGCCGTTGGGGCCGCTAACTTCTGTGACCTGCTTTTCTGTGTAGTCATCTCGGAAACGAGACGCCACGCTCTTGAGCCACAGCTGCGCGTTAAAGTCGCGGGTGCCGAGGTTTTGCTGCGCTTTGTCCTCCCACCAAGTCTGGGAATATGTCCTTGCACGCGCGAGGGCGGTGCGAAAAGTTTCTTCTTCGTCCGCCCACCGATATACCGACGCCTTATCGACATCAAAGGCCGCGGCCATTTGAGCGATGCTTTTACCCTGCTTGCCGAGCTCGATGATCTGCTCGCAATATTCGGGCTTATATTTGCTGGGGCGTCCTACCGGGCGCTTTTTTGTTGTGTCTTGGGTCATCTCAATTACAATTCTCTGGTTGGGTTACAGTGCAGTGAAATAGGTATTTCGCTGGAGCTGAACAACCTGCGAGGAATGAAAAGCCTAGCAGAATGAAGCTATAGGTCGCAGCCACAGCCAGCGCCCGCACTGTAATTTCTTTCATAACACCATCCCCTTAAAAGTGCTTAGCTGCGCCGCTCTGCGAGCTTCGCAGAAGCGAGTAGCCCCGGAAGTATAACACAACCGGGGATATTTGTTTATTTATTAGAAGTCGTCGTCATCGTCATCGTCTAGGGGTTCTGCCGGAGCTTTTGCCGCGGCACCCTTGCGCGGTTCAGCGAGCTGCGTTGCTCGATCCACTGCCGCCTTTCCCAAGGGGGTGTCCGCCAACATTCCCAGAGCATCCATATAAACTGATAGTAGAGCCTGCTCCTCCGCTCTCTTGACAGCATCCTTTTTGCGAAGAGAAAGGACCTTTTTAATAATGGCGGGATCGAATCCATTGGCTTTGGCTTCCGAAAAGACAGACTTGATATCGTCTGCGATTGCTGACTTTTCTTCTTCGAGCTTTTCTATGCGTTCGACAAGTGCTTTAAGTTGGTTATTGCTGCTCATATTTACCTCCTACACCTTTAGTTTAAGACCAAGTGGACTACGTTCTGGCGCAAATTGCCCATCAATAAACGAATTGAAGCAAAGACTAACTCTATCTTCATCTAATTCGTTGTTTGGAACTGAATGATACATCCAAGATGGGAATATAATTAAATCACCTGCCCCGACATCAAATGTCCAATCATGAGAGTTGTATTTATTAAAACCAGTTTCAGCTACCAGAAGCTGATTAGGGGCGATTTTATGAAATGAAATTTTGTGATGATTTTTATTTGCTCTGATGTAAAGGCATCCAGATATAAAAGAATTGGAATGTTGATGATAATGATGCCCTTGACCTTTTTTTGATAGATTCAACCAAGATTGAGTTATTTTTATTTTTGCACCATCAAATGGCAAATAAACATGCTGGTAATATCTCTCCAAACATTTCTGCATGATTTTCTTTATTCTTTTTAAATTTTCATATTCTAACAAAAACTGCTCTTCGCTTGAAAAGTTCTTATCGTTCGGGCCAAGAGCTTTAGTTTTAAGAAATTTTATTTCATCATTCGTTGGGAAAATATTTCTCATCATTCCAATTGCTGTTGGAAAAATATCGTTTATTTCTAAAACGTCCGTTTCTTGTGAAGGCATAATTCAATATCCTTAATTTTTCCGCGTTCGGCATCGATCAATTCTTTGAGAATATGATTAGCCATGTGCCAACAATAATCGCAGGTTTCTGAGCATTCCTGAGAAGGTTCGGCTGCGACTATAGATCCATTTCCATCTCTATTTCGATTTATGGAGGCCCCAAAGGTGCAGACGCCTCGTGCAATTATTTTTCTTAGATTCGCGACCATGTCAACTTCCCCTCTTGACACTGTGAAGAAACTTCCTATAATACGAATCATTGATTGATATTGAACTGGAGATACGGACATGACAAACGCTGCTCTCGCTCTCACCGCTGAAGAAATCGCTGTCAAGGCTGCTGCTGCCGCCGACGCCTATGCTGCCCTCAAATATGAGGAGGAGCTCCTCACCAACCGCATCAAGGATGCCCGCGCTGAGGTCATCCAGTATGCCGGCAATGAGGATCATGTTGTTGGCGATACCTGCATCGTTGCTCTCGTGAGCAAGAAAGGCTCGGAGACGCTCGACAAGGCTGCCGCTCTTGCGTTGCTCGAGGCTCTTGGCGCGACGCCTGAGCAGATTGCCAAGTTGATCAAGGTTGGCAAGCCTTCCACGGCTCTGCAGATCAAACCAAAGCTTGAGCTCGCAGTTTAATGCGAGCCCTTGGCTTGGTGATCCTCGCAATCGCGGGCACGTTAATCGTGCCTGCGCTATCTCTTGCGACGTTATATTTTGTTTACCGCTGATGGAGATTGATATGAAGAAAATAAAAAAACCAATTCCAAATAATCCTCTGCACAAAGAAGACGATGAGATGTTGGGATATCTTTTATCGCTTTATCGCGGAAGATTAAAAATTGGCAGGTATGACATAGAAGAATGCAGCCAAGCCATAAAAGAAATTTATCAAATTTTAGGCTATCGGTGCGCGCTTGAATATTTAAATAAATATGATGCTTGACATATGAAGAAACTTCATGGTAGGTTCCTATTATTGAAATTGAGATCAATAGGAGCCTACCATGACCATTTACGTTGAGCCACACGAAGCAGTTCAAAACGAAGGCGCTTGGACTGCCGCGGCCAAAGCAAGTATTGCAGGCCGTGCTGCCGCCAAAAAACAGCGCGAATTTCGCGAGGCAAATGCTGACGCCGATGAGATCCTATCATTTGTTGCCAATAAGGCTTTTTCTTGGGCGACCGAATATGATTGGGAACGCGTTGGCAATGACATTAAATATCTTGAAGCACGCACTTTTTTTGACAAGCTTCACTTATCAATTCTGAAATGGGGTGCGCCGACGCAGGGACAGGCTGACGCCGTTCGCCGTATCATCGAACAAGACAAGGTTAAAAAGGCTGAATGGGCTGAACGCGATGCACGCTCGCAGCATATTGGCGCTATTGGCGATAAGATTGAGCTAGAGGCTGTTATTTATTTTCAAACAGGCTTCTCTACCCAATGGGGTTACACCAACATCACCGGGTTCCGCTGCGGCGATAACATTATCATTCATAAAGGCTCAGCTCCTGCCGGCAGCAAAGGCGACCGTGTTATCCTGAAGGCCACGGTGAAAGAGCATGGCGAACGCAATGGCGTAAAGCAAACAATCGTGACGCGCCCAAAAACAAAATTGGTGGAGGAGGCTTAGCCCCCCTCTTGACATTGTGAAGAAACTTCCTATAATACGAATCACTGATTGAGATTGATACGGAGATACGCAAATGAGATCTTACCGCCTCCCCCTACGCGAACAAACCCTTTTCACCAATGACCCAAACCAGACTTGGGATTTCTTGAACAACGAAGGTCGTTTGATGCGTTCAGCCACGCTGCATGCAATTTTAGATGATTACCCAGATCCACCAGAAAACACAGACGAAGAAGAAGGAGATTGATATGTGGATTTCAGGCTTTAACACCCCCGGCTACCTCCCAGACATGGATCCTTCCGAGCATGAGGATTGGACGGATGCGCGCACCTCGCTCGTGTGGTGGCTCGAGCAGGCACTCGAACATGAAGACGATATTTTTAGTAAGGAAATATTAAAATATATCGCTTTACTTGAGCGTAGCGACGAACCTCAAGAAGTTGGATTTAACGTCGCAAATTATCATTGGTTCATCACTAACGTCTAATGGAGATTGATATGACGAAACAACCAAAACCAGATTTCATCGTTTACGCTGGCGAGTGGGCGACTGTGTGGCAGTTCCAGCCTGTATCAAAGCAGGCGCTCGACATTATCGACGAATTAAATCTTGAAGACTGGCAATGGATGAACGGATCCTTTGCGCTTGATCACCGCCCTGCACGCGACTTTGCGCGTTATGTCGTTGGCGAAGGCATGACTGTTTATCACCCTGACTATGGATATTTTGGAGGTTGATATGGCTGACCAATCACGCCCTTACATTCTTGCATCTAATCACCTGTGCTACGACGTCAATCCGACGTTGTGGAACACGTTCTGCGCATTAACTGGCCGACCTATTGGCCAACCAAATTACATATGGACTGAACAAGATGTGGTCATTGCTATGCTTGCACGAGGATTGAAAAGACATGACGCCGGAAAAAATGATTCAGATAATGGACAAGCAGGGTCTCTCGAATCAGGACGTAGCTTCAATATCAGGCGTGACCTATCGACAGGTAATGTCATGGCGGTCAGGGAGACATCCAGTTCCGATGATGCTGTCCTTTTTGTTATCGGCTCTTGACGAAGAACAGCTCAGCTCAGACTGGCTTGTAAACGCACTTCAAAAAGAATTATCGGAGAGAATGTGATGCAAAAATCTTTTACTAAAAAACAAATGAAACGATTAGAAAAAAATAGCGTAAAGATATCTGCTAAAATGTTTGAAGCGGCTATCGGGTCAAAAAATGTTGAAACAATATATGCATGCATGAGAATAATTACATTTTTAATTGCTACGGATTTTAAAACAAAAGAAGAGGCATATGGTGTTATGGCTGAATTATTTGATCTTGGAGACTCGTTGTTAAAAGAAACAGAAGAACTAGGTTTTGCCGGCTGGGTTAAGAAATAAAAATTGGGGGAGGTAAGTTGCCTCCCCCTTTTTGTTGCACACAATGTTGTCACGCGATGTGTGCGTTTTCTGTTTCCGATACAGAGCTCCATGGTAGCGAACATAACCCCGCCATTTAATTATTATCACAAGGCAGGCAGGTTAAACCTTCGTGATTCCTAAAACGGAATATCGTCGCCTTGTTTCCAATCAAAGCCTGCAGGCGGCCCATCTATTGGCGGCGTCTCATCAAATATACCTTCTTCTGTAGAAGATCCAACAGGAGTTTGCAGAGGATTTAAAACTTGTGTTTTTGTTTTTGTAACTGTCGCACCCTGAAATTCCTGCTTAATTTTTACAACATCAGGGAACGCAGAAATCATGTGTGAAATTTCTTCTAACGTGTAGACGTTGATGCGACGACCTTCTGCAAGGATGCGATTTGCCAATTGCGGCTCGCGCACGATGGTAGCCACTGTGCCGTCATCGAGACAGACCTCCCATATCGCCGGGTCAAGCACTTGCGCGCCTGCTTCTGTCGCCGCTTTGTCGAGCGCAGCCCAAGCCTTTGCCATACGTCCAGCTTCTCTACGAACATCCTCGAGCCCTCCCGTCCATCTTGCTTGGCTGGTTAAATATCTTTGCCTGTCGAACTTTTCCCTAAGCTCCGTGCTGACCAGCAGGCGCAGTCGATCTCTACCCCACTTGAGCTCGAGCTCTACCTCGAGGGCGTCCGCCTCGTCGAGCGCCGCCCTTCCGGCGATATACATGCCGGGTGTCTGCATCCAAGGTATTGGCTTGTAGGAAACAGGCACGCCACGGTCGACGTGCTTTGGTGATATTTTTGTTTTTGATCTTGCCATATCAATCTCCAGTTCAATTCAATTAGTCAGTCGGATCCCACCTCGCATATTCTCGGGTGATTCTTGCGTGGCTGCTCTTGTCGCGCATCGGCCTAACCTTGCCGGTCCACATGAGCCATCGTTTATGCTTAACCGCATACATGATCGCGGCTCCCCACGCGTTAGGGCTATGCGGGTGCGCAAGGCCGGCGTCTATCGCCGCATGCCGTATGTCCTCGCCTGTCCCAGTCCAGCCCTGCGGGAGGTCTTCGATGAAGGACAAGATCTGCGAGCGCCAAATCCAGTCCCTGCGCAATACCGCATCCAGCGCCGCGTCGCGCGCGTCCTTTGCCTCACTGATTGACATCGCCGTTTTTTCCTTCGCCATTTTTGTCAGCGACATCCTGCTCGGCAAAAATCTCATCACGAAATTTCTTTGCCAGCTCGCTCCAGATAATGCATCCGCAGGACGGATCCCTCGGCGCATTCTTTGCAAAAGATAGGAATTTTTGAAGTCTCTCGCCGGTCAATCGGCCTAGATCCCAATAGTCCATTTCAATAACCATTATCGATCAATTTTTCGATCATAGAAATAACATGAGCCAAATCTTGCGGGTTTCTTTCCCTAAACGATTTTGTGCTTTTATTTTCTGAAAGACGCCTTTCCTTTCGATTATAAGAAAGCCGGCTTCTAAAACCCTTTGACCGCCCAACCTTAACAGTCTTAACGCGAAAATTAATCCAATCTTCGTGAGGCGTTGTTGGGATCGAATACAGACGAAACCTATCGTCCTGAACTATCAATGTCTCGACCATAATGGCCTCCATTATCAAAACGCCGAAAAGGCTAAACCTACATCGACGCAGCTGTCAAGCGCGTCGGTCCGCGGAGCGAGCCCGGAGCGCCAGCGGAGGGTGAGCGCAGCGAGGGGGGAATCCCCTTACGGGGTGGGGGGAAGTAGAAATAAATTGTCTTTGCAAACAACAACTTACCAACAATTTATTGATAAAACTGTTTGTAGACTCTAAGATTGTCTTTGACATCAGATAGTTACAAGCTGTCATTTTTACAGTCCCTTCCCTTTTCTGAGACCCTTTTTGCTTCCCTTCTCACCCCAAATATCGGTGATGATAACGTCCTGCCGGTGCCACAAGTTTACATATTTCTGACAGACCTCGACGGTGAAACCGAACGAATCACTGAGTCGTTCTGCAGCGTTCCGATCCGATTCCTTTCCGCGTCCCCATGGGTATCCCCCCCGCCATGCGTCGTCGATTGCCTGCACCATCTTTCGGCACATATCCATGTCAGGTTCTTTTTGCGTCTCCTGCTTGCCTCCGAAGCCCGTAGATGCGTCTTTAGTTGCCGGAGCTACCACAGTAGCCGTATCAAGCCTGCAAGCCACCAGCGACGTGTTAACGAGGTCTACGGCGACCTCCACAAGCTCAAAGGCAATTTCCCAGCCGTCGGCTGCCTCCTTAATCTTTCGAGCCGTCATGGTTCCTGTCATAGCCGGCTTTTCACGCTCAATGTGGAGCGCGACGTTGGCTGATCCCTCAAAGACGCTGGAGCCGCGCATAGACGTGCCGCCGCCCTTGGCCATGTGATGGACGCCGACAACCGCGCAGCCGAATGCATGCCTGACCGCGTCACAGCCCTGCACATACAGCGTCATGTCTTTCTGCAGGTTCTCATCCGCGCCGGGGAGCACGCGCGAGACCGTATCGACGAAAATCGCAATAGGCTTTTCATGACAATAGTTCTCAATCTCATGCTTGATTGTCTGAATTAACTTCACAATGTGTGAAGGATCTACAAAGTTCATCGATTCACGGATGAAGTGAAAGTTCTTCCTATTGATCTTTCGACCTGTCTTCTTCTCCCAAGCTTTCATGCGGAACTTCATGTCCGTCGAGCCCTCTGAAGAGATGTAAAGGACAGGACCGTGCTTGTTGATCTTGCGTCCCCACCAATGCGTGATCTCTGGATCACAGAGCGAGAAGGCTAAATCTAAGGCGACGAATGTTTTGCCGCAGCCCGGGACGCCGTAGATGAAAGCCATTGCGCTTTCGATCATTAGCTTTTCGATCAGAAATACCGGATCAGGAAGGTTATAGATATCATCCACACGTAAGACCTCGAACAGGTTAGTTGGCTTGGGATCGACGACGCTGAAGACAGGGCTCGATTTGTCCCAGTCCTCGCCTTCTGATTCTTGTTGCGGTTTATTCTCTGATTTTTCCGCAACTGGCTCGGCGATGCCCCGC
>Ga0209777_10001077_pt1 | contig 41450 bp, 40 predicted proteins | sample FrelakmetHBP12HB_FD_187147 | JGI IMG/M metagenome (GOLD analysis project Ga0209777, IMG submission 187147) | Freshwater lake sediment microbial communities from the University of Notre Dame, USA, for methane emissions studies -HBP12 HB (SPAdes)... | ecosystem: Environmental > Aquatic >...
CTTCTAATTTGAATTCTTCCGTGTACGTTCGGTATTCCCTTTTCGGTTCGTCCATGATCCTGTTCCTATCCTTTCTAGTGTACTGGATCTGGACATCTTTTGTGTCCACTTTATCGGGGCAACCTCACTTCGTGGTTAATCTTTTCTTTCGCTTTCCGCCAATTTCCTCCAACTCATAGTAGAATCCTGCCACTCATTTGAGAAAATAAAGGAAAAATGAAAAAATCTACATCCGTTATTCTTATCGTTACAGGGATTGTCCTGGTGCTGTGTTGCTGTCTGATCGTTATTCTAAGCGGCACGTTCTATGCTCTATATAGAGTTGTGCTTCCGACGATTGCACCATATATGACAGTTTTACCGAATGATATCACCCCCACTCCTTTTGAGATCACCCGTCAACCAGTGGATGCGAATAACTCCAGCACACTGCAATTGCTCGACCAGACCATCGTCCCGGATGGGGACCTGGCTGTGCTTGCCTGCAGCTTCAAGAACATCTGCAACATTCCTCCAACGGTAGCCCCACCTGCTGCTCCGCTTGAGTCTGGCGCGCAGACTCAATTCTGGTTGCTCAATTCTGATAGCAATGATTTTTCCAGGATCAATGCAACCCTTCAAGTTGTCACTCCCCACGCTTACTTCTGGGTGGAAGATGGCGTCAATTTCAACCAGGATGATGCGCAGACATTGATGGACACATTTGAAAAAAGCATTTATCCCACTGACCGTGAGTTCTTTGGCTCGGAATGGACTCCCGGCGTGGACGGCGACCCGCATATTTACATTATCTATGCCCGCAATCTGGGCGGGGATGTTGCCGGTTTCTACAACAGCAGCGATGAATACCCGCCCCAGATCAGCCCGTATTCCAATGCCCACGAAGCTTTCTATATTGACTCATCGCAGGATCTGGCGGACGATTACACCTATGGTACTCTTGCCCATGAATTCCAGCATATGATCCATTGGTACCAGGACAGCAATGAGAGTTCCTTCCTGAACGAAGGGTTCTCCGAATTGGCTACATTCATCAATGGCTACTACCCGGGTGGATTCGACCTGTACTACACTTACAATCCTGATATAAACCTGACCGACTGGCTGGGAGGCTCAGGGGATAACAGCGCACACTATGGCGCAAATTTCCTCTTTGTCACCTATTTCCTAGACCGTTTTGGCAAGTCTGCCACGCAGGCTCTTGTTCATGACCAGCAGAATGCCCTGGCAAGCGTGGATGATGTTCTTCAGCAATTGAATATTTCTGACCCTGTCACCAGCCAGCCGGTCACCGCAGACGATTTCTTTCTGGACTGGACGCTTGCCAACTATATCCACGATCCAGGTGTTGCCGACGGGCGCTATTACTATCACAACTATCCCGACTCCCCCACTACGCATGATACCGAGGACGTTAACAGTTGCCCCCAGGCGCAGCAGAGCACGCGCACCGTTAATCAATACGGGGTGGACTACATCCGCTTTACATGTTCGGGAAACTACACGATCGACTTCACCGGTTCCACCCAGACCCCCCTCCTGCCTGCCGATCCCCATACGGGATCCTACGCCTTCTGGTCCAACCAGGGCGACGAATCCGATATGACGCTTACGCGGCAATTTGACCTGACCGGGGTTTCCGGGCCGGTCACGTTCTCCTATTGGACTTGGTACGATCTCGAAAAAGACTACGATTATGTCTATCTGGAAGCTTCCACCGATGGCTCGTCCTGGAATATTCTCACCACCCCTTCCGGTACAGGCGCAAATCCCACCGGAAGTTCTTACGGTTGGGGTTATAACGGTCAATCCAGTGGCTGGATCCATGAAACGGTGGACCTGTCGCAGTTTGCTGGTCAGGTCGTTTCGCTGCGCTTCGATTACATCACCGACCAGGCGGTTAACGGTGAAGGTTTCCTGGTGGATGACATTACCATCCCCGAAATCGGTTATAGCGAGGGTTTTGAAACCGGCAAAGGTGGGTGGGAAGGGAACGGCTTCGTCCGGATCCAGAACGTCCTGCCGCAAACTTTCCGCCTGGCGCTCATCACGCATACCGGCAACGGGACAACCGTGAACATCCTTCCCGTTAGCATAGACGAGACTGCTCAAATCCCCGTTAATATCGGCAGCAATGGTGTGAAGGATGTTGTCCTGGTGGTAACCGCAACGACGCGCTTCACGCGTGAGCAAGCCGCGTACCAGTTTGAAATCCGATAAATATTGAAGGCAGACCCACTGGTCTGGCCTTCCAGAACTATACCTGGAGAAGCCCATGTCTACTGCATCCAAGTCCGAAATCTTGAACCTGACCAGCCTGGCAGAATACCAGCCCGGAGCCGTCGTCTCCCGTCAAATTACCAAGGGCGAAGGCGGAAACGTCACCCTGTTCGCCTTTGACGAGGGCCAAGAACTGAGCGAACACACAGCCCCGTTCGACGCTCTTGTCCACGTGCTGGACGGAGAGGTGGAGATTAAGATCTCCGGAAAGCCCTCCCTACTGAAGGCGGGCGAAGCCATCCTCATGCCTGCCAATCAACCGCACGCACTGAAGGCGATAAAGAAATTCAAGATGCTGTTGACGATGATCAAGGTGTAAAAAAAATAGAAACCCGGTTTCTCCGCGAAGCCGGGTTTCTATTTACTGCTTCTGTTTCGCTCAACTTTCTATTTGTGAGAGTATCATTTATTCCTATGAGTTAGGGCCTGGTTTAAGGGTGATTTCCGCTGGCTGATGTGACATACAGGGTGCCTGAAATATTTGTCCCGGAAGCATAACTCCCAATCCAGATGTCATAAGTGCCTCCCGCGGGGTTGTTGAAATCAATCGTTGGGTTCACGGTGCCGAAAGAATCATCAACGCAGTAATAGTTGCCATAGGGGTCATTGATGACCATTGTGGGATCACCGTTGGAGCCTATGAAATAGAATCGCAGCAAAGCAGCACCGCCGCCCCCAAAATTCACGCGGAGATCAGCGGATACGGAAGCAAACCCGCTGCATCCACCACCCAGGTAGGAAACATCAACATCACCCCCGCTGGTAATTCCTATTGAGAAGGGATCAGGGGTGAAACCCGCGCTCAGGTTCGCCTCCCCATAGTTCGGGTTTGCAGTGTAATCCAGTTTGGCCGGTGCGGGAATGATCGGTATGATGTGAATCGGCGGGACCACGATAGGTAGGTGGAGCTGCAACCCGTTGGTGGAAGTGGCGGTTGGCGTTTGGGTGAATGTGTCGGTGGGTGTGGGCGTGTGCGTGTGGTGGGGAAGTACGATGTGGATGGTAGCCGTTGACGTCGGGGTGGATGTGTCGGTGGGCGTGGGTGTGCGCGTGTGGTGGGGAAGCGTGATGTGTACAGTAGCTGTTAACGTTGGGATGACGGGTGTGTCGGTGGGGGGAAGCGGGCTGGGGGGTTGGGTTGATGAGACGGTCCCGCTGGATCTAATATTACATGCCAATCCGACCATGAGCACCAGACAAACCAGAAATATGAATGGGCGTAGCATTCTACTATTCATATGATGGCTCCTCCCGGTGAAAACATCACAATTCAGTATAGCATATTTTGACCCGCCCGGGATGGAATACTTAAGCCAGGGCGATGAAGTATCCAAAAAAATCCCCGGAACTTCAAAAGTTCCGGGGATTTGTATTAGATATGGATCGGACTCCCTTCAGCGGCGTGCGCGGCTTCCATCAGAGCTTCGCTTAAAGTCGGGTGGGCATGGACATTGCGTGCAATCTCAGCCGGGGTCAATTCCATCATGTGCGCCAGGGTCAATTCGGGCAGCAACTCGGTCACTTCCGGTCCGACTAGGGTTGCGCCTAAAATTTCGCCGTACTTCTCATCCACGATCAATTTGACCCAACCAGCGTAATCTGCCAACCCGAGAGCCTTGCCGTTGGCCTGGAAGGGGAAACGCCCGATCTTTACTATGTAACCGCGTTCCTGCGCTTGGACTGCGCTGATGCCAAAGGAGGCCACTTGCGGGGAGCAGTACGTGGCGCGTGGCATCATCTCGTAATCCAGCGTGACGGTCTCGTGGCCGGAAATGTTCTCGGCGCAGACAATACCCATCGCTGAACCGACGTGAGCCAGCATCAGTTTACCGGTCACATCGCCGATGGCCCAGATGCCGGGGATGTTGGTCGCCATGCGCTCGTCAATCTCGACAAAGCCGCGCTCACTGGTCTTGACACCGGCTTCTTCCAGTCCCAGCCCATTGGAATTGGGGCGGAAACCGATTGCCAACAGTGCCTGTTCCGCTTCGAGTACTTTGGCAGCACCCTCAACGGATACCGTGACCCTCACGCCCGTCCCGGTCGCCTCGACCGATTCGACCTTGTGCCCGGCTAGCAGTTTCACGCCGCGCTTGGTATACGCCTTGACCACTTCGGCAGCGGCTTCCTCGTCCTCTAGCGGGAGGATATGCGGAAGCATTTCCACCACCGTCACCTCCACGCCGTAGGAACTCCACACCGTTGCGAACTCCATCCCGATGGCGCCCGCCCCGATGATGACGGCAGACTTTGGTAGTTTCTCCTGCAAGATGGCTTCCAGATAGGTGACGACTTTCTTGCTATCGACCTTCCACGCTCCGGGTACTGCGGCAGAAGCGCCGGTTGCCACGATGATGTTTTTGGCGGTCAACTCGGTCAGTTTGTCGTCTTTATCGGTAACGGAAACAATCCTGGGCGCACTCGAAGGGCTGGCTGTCAATTTCGCCATTCCCATGAAAACGGAAATGTTATTCTTCTTCATCAAAAAGCCAACACCCTTGACAAGCCGGTCCGATACCTGGCGCGAGCGTTTGACCGCAGCGGAATAATCCAGTTTCAGGTTGTCAAACGAAAAGCCGAACTCCTTGCCGCGTTCCCGCAGGGTGTGCACCACTTCGGCATTCTTCAGAAGCGCCTTGGATGGGATGCAGCCTACGTTCAGACAGACGCCGCCCAGCCACTGCTTATCAACGATGGCGGTCTTAAGTCCCAACTGTGCCGCGCGGATGGCGGCCACATACCCGGCCGGCCCGGCGCCGATCACAAGAACATCATAGGTTTCATTCATAAGTATGCTCCAGTTGTTGAGAAATTAACGAGAAGCCGAAAGAGATCAGGTGGTAGAACAATTCTAATACACTCTAATGGCTATTCTCTATTCTTTCCAATTTTCCAGTGATTCCTTCACTCTCGCTAGGAAGAAATCAGCGCTGGCTCCATCCAGAATGCGATGATCGAAGACAAAAGAAAGATATACCATGGGGTGAATGGCGATGGCATCGTTGATCACCACGGCTCGTTTCTGGATCACCCCCACGCCCAAAATGCTGCATTGTGGTTGATTAATGATTGGCATGGCGAATAGCGACCCGCTGATGCCGTGGTTGGTCAGGGTGAACGTACCGCCCTTGACCTCATCGGGCTGAAGTTTTTTAGTGCGCGCCCGCTCAGCCAGATCATTGACCGCCCGGGCAATCCCCAGCAGGGACAACTCGTCCACCTTTCGCAGGACCGGGACAATGAGCCCTTCCTCACCGAGAGAGGTAGCCATCCCGATATTGATTTGGGCATGGATAAGGATACCTTGGTCGGTCCATGATGAATTGACAAACGGGAATGCTTTCAATCCGAAGGAAATGGCAGCGATGAAGTAGGCAGTATAAGTCAGGTTGGCTCCATCGGCAGCGAAGGAAGCCTTGCTGGCAGACCGATGGGCGACCACCCGGCTCATATCCGCCTCCATGACGGTCAGCACGTGTGGAGCGATTTGCTTGGATTGCTGCATGCGTTCGGCAATCTGGCGTCGGATAATCGTAAAGGGCACCAGATGTCCGGGAGAGGCTGCGGGGGAAGTGGAACGTGTTTTGAGGGCTGCTAGCACATCCTGCTTGGTGATGCGCCCGTTCAGCCCGCTGCCTTTGACTTGCAACAAGTCCAAGTTATGCTCGGTAGCAATTTTACGGACAACAGGGGAGAGGAAACCCAGAACATGTGTTCCAGTGTCATGCATCAATTGCGGCACGTCGTGGGTCATGGTCTCTCCATCATTGGATACAGGAGTCCTGGGTCCGGAAAGAATTGACACCGGAATACTCTCATCCGCCTGCCCAATCCATGCCATCACCTCCCCCACCCGGGCAGGGGTGTTTTCAGACACGACAATCTTCAAAACAATACCTGTCGCCGGGCTGGGGATCTCAGTTACAACTTTGTCAGTCTCAACCTCCAGTAGTGGCTCCAATTCCTTAACCGGGTCGCCCTGGTTCTTTAGCCATTTAACGATTGTCAGTTCGTCAACGCCTTCACCCAGACGGGGGACTAGTACTTTGGTTGCCATCTTTTTCTCTCCATAATTTCATTATATAGAGCACATATTTGTTCAGGCCAAAAATACCGAGGGAGTATGCGTAGTATTTTTCTCCATGTTCTCCAAGGTCAAATTTTTGGGAAGCGGGCGGGGGCAGCTTCGCTCATCATCGCGTACACTGCATCGAAAATTGTCTCCGCGTTAGGCTTGGACCAATAATCGCCGTCCGAACCATAAGCCGGGCGATGTTCTTTGCCGGATAAGGTACGTGGAGCTGAGTCGAGCCAGGTATAACCGCTTTGCTTCTCCAGTACTTCCTGCATCATATAAGCCGTCGTCCCGCCTGGCACATCCTCATCCACGAATAGGATGCGACCGGTTTTTTTCAAAGATTCCACGATCTGCCCATGAATGTCGAATGGCAAAAGCGACTGTACGTCAATCACCTCGGTATCGATCCCGACCGCTGCCAATTTCTCCACGGCTTCGAGGACGATCCGCACACAAGCCCCATAGGTGACAATGGTAGCATCTTGACCCTCCCGCACCACCTCCGGCATGCCAGGCGGGATGGTAACGTCGCCGATATTCGATGGCATGCGCTCCCTGACCCGGTAGCCGTTCAGAACTTCCACCACGATGGCCGGTTCCTCCGCCTTGAGCAGGGTATTATAGAAACCGGCTGCCCGTGTCATATCGCGTGGAACCAGCACGTGCATACCGCGCACAAGATGGATGATCCCCGCCATTAGCGAGCCCGAGTGCCAGATGCCCTCCAGCCGATGGCCGCGTGTGCGCACAATGATCGGAGCCTTCTGCCCGCCCTTTGTGCGCCAAAGCAGGGTTGCAAGGTCATCCGACATCAATTGCAAACAGTAAAGCAGATAGTCTAGGTACTGGATCTCGGCGATCGGGCGCAGGCCACGCATCGCCATGCCGATGGCCTGTCCCAGGATGGTGGCCTCACGGATGCCGGTGTCAGTCACGCGCAGCGGGCCGTATTTCTCCTGTAAACCGTGGAAACCTTGGTTCACATCACCCAATTTACCCAGGTCCTCGCCGAAAGCCACCAGGCGCGGCTCACGCGCCAGAGCGGCGTCGAAGGCAGCGTTGACCACCTCGAAACCCGGCACCAGCGGGGCATCGGTAGCGTAAGTCGGTTTAACTTCCTCGATGCGCAGGACAGAGTCGGCCAGTGGGGAAGTGAGAAACGTGGCATAACGATCTTCCTGCAAAGGTTCCAGAGAACGACTCCAATTCAGCAACTTCTCCCGGATGGCGGGTTTCTCATCGCGTGTCAGGACCTGCGCCTCGTGGACCGCGGCGGCCATATCCCGCCGGATGGGAGCGGGAACTTCTGCGAGCCGGGCCCGGATCTGTTCCAACTCAGGAGCGTGACCTGATAACCGGGCCGACCCGGCTAGCAGGTCCAATGTCCCGGTCCGTTCACGCAAAAGCGGTGCCTGATACGCCTCCCAAGCCTGTATGCGGGCTTCCTCCACGCCCGTAAGTTCCTCTTCTTCCGCCCGCGCGAGCGCCGCTTCGTCCGCAATTTCGTTCTCCAGAATCCATTCCCTGAATTTACGAATGCAGTCCCACCTGGCCTCCCAGGCCAGGCGTTCCGGGGTCTTGTAACGTTCCTGCGAACCGGAGGTGGAGTGACCCAACGGCTGGGTGACATCGGTAACGTGAACCAGTGCTGGGACGTGGTATTGGCGGGCGGTTTCGGCTGCCATTTTGTAGGTAACCAGCAGGAGACTGTAATCCCAAGCCGGGACGGTATAGAGGTCGTAGCCGCGGTCGCATTTTTCCGCCGGACAGGAGTCGCGCTGGAAGCCTTTCAGGATTGAGCCGATGTTCTCCTTAACCATCTGGAACTGGTTGGGAACAGAAATGCCATAGCCATCATCGAAGATGGAAATGACAGCCGGGGCGTGCAGGACGCCGATGGCGTTAACTGCCTCCCAGAACATCCCTTCTGCGGTGGAGGCGTTGCCAATCGTTCCCCAAGCGACCTCATCCCCGTTGTGCGAGAACTTGTCGAACTGCTTGAGAGAATTCAACTGGCGGTACAGGACGGAAGCATAGGCCAAACCGACCAGACGCGGCATCTGGGCGGCAGTGGGTGACACGTCCGCAGCGATATTATACGTATTGGTCTGGTCTTTCCAGGTGCCATCCGGGTTAATGAAGCGGGAAACAAAATGGCCGACCATCGAGCGCCCGGCAGTGGCGGGGTCGGCTTCCAGGTCAGCGTGGGCGTATAGTTGGGCAAAGAATTCCCGAAATGGAAGAACACCCAAAGCGTGGACCCAGGTCTGGTCGCGGTAGTAACCAGAACGCCAGTCACCATCCCGGAAGGCTCGCGCCATGGCAACCTGTGGTAGTTCCTTACCGTCGCCGAAGATACCGAACTTGGCCTTACCCGAGAGCACCTCGCGCCTCCCGATAATGGACGCCTGCCGCGAACGGTAAACCAGACGATAGTCGGAAAGAATCTCGCCGGTGGGGAGGGGAAGGTTCATTTCAACTTTTCTCTTTGTCATATGCCATACCTTTTCAGATATAATCGGTCTGATTATATACGTAAAAAGTAAATTTCTTATTAAAATTTATTTTGTCGCGTTCCAAATACTGAGCTAGTTTCTTATCCTAAATACCCAAACGGGCGGTCGGATTTATGACTGGGAGCGTGAGCAGAGCATGAGGCACAACGAGCACATCGCAGGATTGTCCCAGCTCATTCCCGGCGAGTGCCAATGCAGCCTCCATCGTTGAAGCAGGGATCATTTTACAGGCTGTCACCAGATCCGGGCATTCACTCCCTACGATGACGACATGCATCCGTTCCAGTACCTTCGCCATGACAAAAGCGCGTTGCTGGCCGGGTTGGTATCCATTTCGGCGGGCATTGTCCAGAATGAACTGGATGTTAGGTGCATCCCGCATGGCAGCCAGGAAGCGCTGTTCTCCAACGCCGGACCCAACCCCCTCTTCACAACGTGCAGGGATGATTAGGAATCCACCCGGCCTGATTACTGGCGTTGGCGCGAAGAAAAGATAGGACGAGGCCCGGCTGGCCTGGTACAGGTTGGCATCCTTGGGGAAACCAACCCCGCCGATGGCAATATTGTATTGATGAGGGATGGGAACTTCATAAATGGATTTGGCAAACGTAACCAGTTCCTGGAAAGCCTTATCCGGATCACCGGCCAGCACGCACAGAACACGCTTGTCATCATTCAGTACGACGTTGAGGACAAAGCCCAGGTTCGCGCGGCGAGCGGCTTCGGTTACGGCCTCATGGAAGGGGTTGCCTTCGATGCAGCCCAACCGGGTGCCGGGATGGTCAATAAAATCAGGACCATGCGTGTAGGCTATAAGGGCTTCTCCAGCTGCACCGATTGCTACTGTTTTGCACCCGCCTGAATAACCGGCATATTGATGTGGCTCTACGATGCCCGTTGCAATGACCAGATCCGCTTCCACTACTGCGCGATGCAATTGAACCGGCACACCGCCTGGCGTGACGCCTAGGTCTAATAGGACCAACGGATTTTGAGGCTCATTATCAACCACGCGATACCGATTTACGATACCTGCTCCCAGCTTGGTAATTTTTTCTTCTCTTGTTGAGGGTCGGTGCATGCCGATGCCACAGAGAAGAGTAATATCCTCGTCCCTCACTCCTGCTTTGTCCAATTCGGCCAACAGGGCTGGAACTAGCAGGTGGTCAGGGCAGGCGCGAGTAATATCGGTGAAAACAATGCAGACGCAGGTACCGGGTCCGGCAAGATCGCAGAGCGGTTTGGTCCCAATGGGATGATCCAACGCCTCACTGATGGCGACTGAAATATCCTTCACCGGTTCAGCTGGTTGCGACACAATCACCATGGCTTGCATTGTGCGAGGGATTGTGAACTCGAGGAACGACTTGCTGTAGGGTACTTGAAACTTTTGGTTTTGCATGGAATTGGAAATTTTATGAGTCGGCATAAAGCAATTATAAGAGCAAATGCGGAGACAATGTGCCTCCGCATTTGCTTTTATGGGAAGGAATGGATACCGTCTTACTTCACTGTTACCGTGACCGCGAACGTGTCAATTGGATCCACACCTGTTTCCCAAGGGCGGAGGTAAACCAGTGTCAGCGTGGCCGTGCCCGCCTTCAAGGCTTTGAAGGTCAGGGTCAGGGTCCCGCCCGAACCGACCAGACTCGGGTTGCTGCTGTTAAACACGGGGTCACCGGTCTGCTCGAACATGGTCGAATCCAAATCTTTTGCTTCCCAGGTGTAGCCGGTGGATGGGTTGCCATCCAGTGTAATTTCAATTTGTTCACCAGCCTTGACACCCACCTGGCTGCCCTTATTAGCTGCGGTCAGACTGACCGGTTTGGCGGGGCTACAAGCGGCTGCCAGGATAAGCAATAAAGCAAGGATGACCGGGGACTTGGTTTTTCCTAACATATTTTCTCCTTTTACTATTTTGGTCATCCAAGAGACGCTGTAACCCAGCCCTTTGTTCCATGAACAGAATCTCACGACCTACGGAGACATCCTACTGATACCTGTAACGTAATCAAATGCTCCTTGGCAGGCGGGCGTCAGGTAGGAAGAGACGTGATCCCAGTCCAATGGGTTTCCACTTCTACTGGCTTTGTTCACTGCCAAGCCCAGGCAACCTGGCCCGGCGTTATAGTTAACCAAGGTGAACCGCCAGAGGTCTTCGTAAGCAACAGGTGAATTCGTAATATTGTTAAGATCAACGACCATCCCGGTCTGCTCACAGTTTGCGAGTAGAGTTTCGGCGAAGACGCTCACGCTTTTCTCGGCGCGGTCCAGGTCAATCCCCAGCGAGCAATCCGGGCAGAGAGCATTCACACTGCTGACCAGGGCGTTGCGCAGCGTACCTTGTTGATCAGCAGTGATGTGAGCATAGCCTCGACCGCAAACAGCGTCATCCAGCTCTGAAGGACAAAACTGTTCATAGAAGGGCCGGTTCCACAACAAAGTTGCATCTGCCCCGCCATCTGTCATCTGTCCCAGACCAGCCTCCGGATGGCCGATTGTCCCAGCGGGCCAGAACTGGCTCTCACGGCTGAAGATATTCTTGAGTAGGTAGGCTGGGACTCCAGTCTCCTGCGCGGCACTGAAGATCAGATCATCAAAGCGGTTTTGCCAGGCATCCACTGCACTACGGGCTGCCTCCAACCCGCAGGGACTAGCAAGCTCACCATTGAGCAGGCCGCTATCGGCGCAAGTGGATGCGTTGACCACGCCCTGCTTTATCAAGTTGGCAGCCAGGTATTCATAGGGGATATTTGTCGCCAGATCTCCAGCACTAGGCGGGGTGGAAAGCCAGGATGGAACCCCGCCGACGGGCGGGAAGGTTTTCCAAATTTGTGAGCAGCCTGCCAGCGGCGCGCCGCGCCACTGTGTACTTAATATATCCACATACCAGGAATGGTCGGCAGGATCGTCGGACGCAACCACCCGGACCCGGGCTTCGAAAAGCACGCTGCTATCGCCGTAACTGGAATTAGCCCAGAATTCCAGGTACGAACCGTTTTCATCAGTAGGAGCCAGGTCCACCTGGCAGACCGGGTCGCAGGTAAAGGCCACACCATCCCTCCGACCGGTCAGGCTGGTAATGTGCTCGCCTTCCATCGGCTCCTCTCCGGTCAATACCAGTGTTGGCAAGGCGTCACAGCGGAAGGTCGAATTGAAGGGGTCGCACCCATCCAATGTCACCCACACGACCGGAGGCGGTTGGGCCACGCTCACTTCCCGCTGGGCGGATTCGGATTTGAAGAAGACCAGATAATACCCCTGACAGGCAGTGGGATGCTTTTCTGCGCTAGCGCATGGCTGGGTGGCCAACCACTTATTGTAAAGTGTCGCTCCGCAGGCAGCATAAATCTCGCCGCCGGTTGGCATACCTTCATGGTCATTTTTTATCGAACAGGCCACTTTATTATCGGCCCAACCGGTTAACCACCATTCATAAGAGGTGTAATCCTGAGTGATAACAGCGAATCGATCTGGACCTGGAGGCTGTTCCCCCGCGGCTGATACGCGCCAAGTCCCGAAAGCGGACACTGCCGCAAAAACGAAAAGGAGGAGGGTGGCCGTCCAGCCGGCACGGAAGCGAGTCGCCATTACCTTGATAAAAGAGCCCGCCATCATTATAGCGGACTCTCGCCTTTGCTGCTAATCCTTTTTCTGGATTTCTTTGAGGGTTTGTATATCCCGTTTCAGGTTGCGCCAGCGGATGGAGAGGCTGACAATGTAAAGTGACAGCATGGTAAGGATCATTACATACCCGGCAAGCATGTATTTAATTGAAGTGGCATATTCAATCATGGTCTATTCCTTTACTGCAATTCTTCAAGTTTAAGTTGTTCAACCAGTTGAGCAAGCTGGCCCAGACGGATGCGATGCCAAAACAGATCGACGAAGATGATCGAGAAGGTAAACAAGGCGAAGAACATGGTGAGGAGCATTTTTGAGGTCATATCGAAACTGCCTGTTGAGGCGGAATTCGTACCTATGACCACCGGATGGATAGTGCGGAAAAGACGAATGGACAAGAAGGTGATCGGCACACTGATTGCGCCGACGAGCGTGTAGACTGCACTGAAACGGGCGCGCCGGTCGGGGTCGTCAATGCCCTGGCGGAGCAGGAGATAAGCGATATAAATCATCTCGAGAATGGCGGCAGTGGTCAGGCGCGGTTCCCAGGTCCAGTATGTGCCCCAGGTGGGCCGTGCCCAGATTGATCCAGCAAAGATGGCAATGAGAAAAAAGATGAGGCTTATTTCCACCGCGGCCAGTTCGATGATATCCCATTTCTGGTCATGCTTGATCAGACAGACAACCCCAGCGACCGCTGCAGCGATAAAGCCGAGCATCCCGACCCAGGCAGTGGCGATGTGAAAATAGAAGATTTTCTGGACATAGTTCATGGTTACTTCCAGGGGTGCATATAGAAAGACCATGCCAAGAGCGGCTAGGAAAAGTAGGACAGAGACAACATTGAGCATTTTTAAAGCAAGGGGTTGAGGTTTCATAATTTTATTCACTGATGGAAGGGAACAAGATGAACATTTTCTATTCTTCGACCACGTAATCGAACACCATGTAAGCGGCCGCAGTAAAAATCACATCATAAACGATAAGCAGGTTGATGTAAGGCATGATCTCCGCCAGTTCTAGACCTTGCAGGAAACCACTGCTGGCTTTTACAGCCGCAATCAGAATGGGGATAACGACCGGGAATAGCAGGATGGGCAGCAGCACATCCCGTGTGCGGGTCTGGACTGCCATGCTGGATAGTAAAGTCCCGACGGCAACGTATCCGACCGAACCGAGCAGGATGACGACAATCAACCCGGGATTGAACAGGTTGGTGTTGTATAGCACACTGTAAACCGGCAGGACAACTGCTTCGACGATAAGCATGAAAACCAAGTTGCTGATTGTTTTGCCAAAATAAATTGCCGAGCGGTCCACCGGAGCGAGCAGGAGTCCATCAAGGCAGCCGCGATCTTTTTCGACGGACATCGAGCGGTTCAGGCCCAATGTGCCGGCGAACGCGAAAGTTGCCCATAAAATTCCCGGCGTGGCCACCCTCCGAGTCGACGGATCCAGTTCAAGAGCAAAATTGAAGATCAAGATAATCAGCAGGGTAAAAACCAGCATAGCCGAGAGTAGTTCGCGCGAGCGCAGTTCGGCAGCCAGGTCTTTCCAAACTATTGCATTGATAGCTCCTAAGAAATTGGAGGCTGGTTTGTGTTCAGAACTCTGTTGGTTATTTTCCATGTTAGCCTGCCAGCGCTTGCTGGTAAAAATCGAGCAGGTTGTTTCTGCCCAGCTCGCTTCGACCGATGGAGGCGGAGATCACTCCGCGCGAGAGTACATCGAAGCGTGATGCCAGATCCTCGACCCGTGCCAGATCATGTGAGGTCATTACCACTGTCCGGCCCTGTCCCGCCACCTTGCGCAGGAGACGGTCGAGCATATCGCAGGCATCCTGGTCGAGACCAGTGTGCGGTTCATCGAATAGAAGTACATCGGGGTCATGCAGGATGGCTCGTCCGATGGCAAGGCGCTGCTGCATGCCACGCGAAAAAGTCCGCACTAGGTCGTGGCGTCGGGAGGTGAGACCCACCAGTTCTAGGACTTCGTCAATCCGCTGACTCATCTCCGCCACTCCGTATATCCTCCCAAAGAAACGCATATTCTCCTCAGCGGTGAGGTCACCGTACAGTAACGGCAGGTGCGAAACCACGCCCAGCTTACGGCGAACGGCAGCAGCCTGTACCGGTAGAAGGTAACCGGCAATACGGACTTCACCCAGAGTGGGCCGAGAGAGCGAGGCCAGGATGCGTAGGAACGTGGTTTTACCGGCTCCGTTCGAACCAAGTAGAGCCACAAATTCCCCTTCCTGCACCACGAAATCCAGGCCGCGCAGAACGGTTTTCAAGCCAAAACGTTTGACGAGTTTTTTGACTGTAATCATGTAGTTAAATCTTGACAATTTATATGCTCATTCGTGTATCCAGTGGGAACGCGAAAGAACCATCTAATGGATATCACGCCAGGTTTTTAAGCCGCTCTTTCAATTCGTCCCGGCGATTCTCGTAGGTTTCTTTTGAAATATCGCCAGCCTTATACTGATCATCGAGGAAAATAATGGCATCCATAATGCCATCCCGATCGTCTCCGAGGGCGTCTGCATTGCCTCGTTCGTCATCCTCTTCGAATTCCTGTTCCAGTTTTCTGAGTTTGCGGTCCCGCAGGAAGAGAAAGATTCCCAATCCGATCAGTATCAGGCCTAGTATGCCCACTCCAATCATTAACCATATCTGCTGGTTGAGTAACAAACCGGCATTGTTCCCGGGCATGCCGGAGATCGTAAAGGTCAGTGTGCTACCAGAAGCCAGGCTGCTGCTTTGATACAGGTGATAGCTAGTACCTGAGGAAGCTTGTGTACCGGTATCGGTTAATTGGTCACTTCTGACTCTAACGCCCTCCGGTACGATGATGGTTGCAGAAGAAACGGGCAGGTTGAATGGCTGGGCAAATACCAGACGTTTGGTGTAAGGCAGGGTGAATGTGGCAATAATCCCATATTGCTTATCAGCACCTGGCAACAATGCAAAGCCGTTCGTAGCACTCATTAACGGAGAACTGCCCTGAGCCAATTGATACTGAACATTTGCAGCACCTGCGGGGATCTGAATGAACGGCACACTTGACCCGTCGGTAGGAACGATGACAGAATTCGAACCAGGATTACTGATCTCATACAGCGACATCACCTGTACCTGCCCAGCGGTTGAAAAGTCGAATTGCAGGTGGGCTTGGGTGACGGTGAGACCATTCAGGTCGGAGGTCGTATCGTAGACCGTTAATGGCATATCAAACTGGAAGAGAGTTCCATCGAATTGCACGGGAACGGAATCATATGTAACGCCACTGTAGTCTACTGTAACTAAGAAGACTGTCGTTTTTTCCGCCGGAACGTTGGTGAACTCGTATTTTCCGCCTGGTAGGATGGATTCCGTCAAGGTTTGCATTACCTGTCCGGCCGTGGTGTCGTATAGCAGCAGGTTCACATCTGTGCCATCGGGGATGGCAGCGCCGGAGGAGACGGTCACAGTTCCGTCAATTACCGCAGCAGCCTGAGGGGTGGCGCTGACCTCAGCCGAGGGAGTGGTCGAGCCTGTTGAGGCAGGCGTAGTTTCAGCGGTTGAGCCAATCGATGCGGAGGTCGGGACAAAAGTTGCTGTGGAAGGAGATATTGGCGCCTGGGTGGCCTGGGCGACCGTCGGGATGGAAGTCAGCGAAGAGTAGCCGGGCGGTGGAGTGATATCCTCAGCCAGCGAACAGGCAGCGAGGGTAAGGGAGAGTAAGACTACCATAACGGTCTGGCGAAATTTCATCAAGGATCCTTTAGGTTAATATGATGGCCATCTAAAAACATTCCAATAAAGGAGGTAGAACGAATTTCGAAGGGCTCGATAATTATTGCAATGTACTGCCACAGGATGGGCAGAAAACATCCGATTGCAGAACTGGCTTACCGCACTTGGGACAAAAACCGGCAGACTTGTCTTTCCGGGCGTTGCGGCGTTTCGCAAGCAAGTCTTCCAGATCGTCATCTGAAAGCGGAGTAGTGGGTCTGGGTGCGCTACCATGGTATGGCATTTTCCCGATGGCTTGTTCGTTATTGCCAGGGGTGAGGGCATCTAGTCGGCGCATCACTTGCACACCTTTTTGGAGCAATCCTGTACGCTGGGTGGGGTAATCTTCCTCCGGGATTTTACCGAGGGTCTGGTCAAAATCCAATTCCTGCAATGCAGCCAACAGGCGTTCGCGCTCAGCCAGGAGGGACGAAAGCTCGAGGTTGCTCTCTGGAGCACGGAGACGCCGCCGTTCGAAAAAAGGACGGGTCACGAAGAGTACGATGAGAACAAGAACTATCACGAGGAGGAATATTGCAGCCAGTTCCATAATAAGATTATCTCCCCGCCAGTATTGGATCGATGATCGCCTGGATTTCCGTCACGGATTGGAACGGTCCAATTTGGGTGAAACGCAGGACACCCTGCCGGTCAATGACGTAAGTTTCCGGAACACCCAGGTTGCGGTTGAAAATTTGCGAGATGCGCGTCCCCATATCGGGGCCATTCGGGTAACTCAGGTTGAATTTCGTCATATATGCACGTGCTTCCGGCTCGGTGTCCACGTAATCCACTCCCAGGAAAACCACCTGGCCCGCCTCCTCGTAGGAGTTCCAGGCAGATTCTACCTCCGCGGCTTCGCCTGCACAGGGCTGGCACCAGGACGCCCAGAAATTTACCACCACCACTTTTCCGTTCAGATCTGAGAGCTTGACTTCAGAATCGCCGTTGTATTCGTAGCCGCTGAATAGCGTCAGCGTGAAATCGGGGACTGGTGAGCCGATACCCAGAATTGGATTCTTGGCCTTCACCAGACCAGCAGCCAAAAGACCGAGCAGTCCCAGTAGTCCAACCCAGATGAGCATCTGCGTCAAGAGCGGGACACCTCGTTTCGGTGCAGGAGTACTTTTTGGTTGTTGCGGCATCATGACAGACTCCTATTTACGCTTCTTGAGTTCTTCTTCAAGACGGGCGACATAGTTGTCATCTGCTGCGGTATGGGACTCTTTAGCAGACTCGGGCTCCGAACCAAGGGAAGTTGACTGGTCTGCCTCCGTTATCGGTTCTTTCGCCAGCCGCTTCCAGGTCTGGAAGGCCCGGAAGAGCAGGTAAACCCCGGCTAAAAAAGCCACTGGTGGGACGATATATACCAGCCAGTTAATACCGGCGATTGGCGGCTCAGACAGGACGCGGGCTCCATAATAATCCACAAAATACTGCTTAATCTGTGCTTCCGATTTCCCTTCGGCCAGCATCTGGCGGATGAGTTCGCGCCACTGGTGGCAGGCTGTGGTCGGGCAAACATCCAGCGGGGTGTTCTCGCAAACTGGGCAGTATAACTGGCGGGCGATGGCATTCACTTGGTCATCGGAGGGTGTTGGCTCCTGGGCAGAGACCATAGCAGCGGGAATGAGGGTGGGCGTAAAAAGCAGGAAGAAAAAAGCAAGAAGTAAGATGTTTTTTGTTTTCATACTTTTCCGTCGTGTTTTCCTTCATCGCCTTCCGGCCAAGCCGCTACTAGGAAACCGAAGATAAACATCAGGCTGCCGATCCATAGCCAGTTAACCAGGGGATTATCATACACCTTAAAAGGAGCCTGGGCTGCCGAGACGTTTTCCCAGTTTACCAGCACCACATATAGATCATCTGCCAGGGTAGAGCGCACGCCGGCGATCGTCATCGGCTGTCCGCTCGGGTAATAGTCGTAACGGGGATAGAGTTCGCCCAGAAACTTCCCACCCCGGAAAACGCTGATGACGGCGCGGGTCACGATGCGTCCGTCCGTATAAGGGAACTGTGCGAGCGAGTCATAGCGGATGGTATATCCGGTAATCTGGATATCTTCACCGACCGCCAGCGTTTTTTGCGTGGTGGTCTGGTAAAGCTCAATACCCAGGATGCCGATGGCCATTACTACCATACTGATATGGATCATGTAGCCACCATAACGGCGGCGATTGCGTCCAACGAGTTTCCAGAGGGCGACCAGGAAATTCTCATTTAGCTGCTTTTGCCGGGAGCGTGCCCCGCGCCAGAACTCAAATAGCGTTACGAAGATTACAAAGCCCACCAATGTGAACCCGACCAGCGCAATCCAGTTGTGCACCCCCAGGATAGCCAACACCACCGGGACAAGCGCTGAAGGGATGGAGGGCTTCCACAGGGCGCGCCCCAATGTCTTGAATGTGGATTTGCCCCAGGCTGAAAGCGGGGCGATACCCATCAAGGCCATCAACCCACCGAATAATGGGGCATTGGCTCGCTGATAGAACGGAGGCCCAACAGTCACTTTCTGGCCTGTAAAAAGCTCTGAAATCAAGGGGAAGATCACTCCCCAGAAGCAGACAATCAGAACGCCCATGAAAAGGAGATTATTAAGCAGGAAAAGTGCCTCGCGTGAAAACAGCGAGGTCATCTCGACCTCAGCTCGCAGGTCTTTCCAGCGATAAATCAATAGGGCAACCGAGGTGATAAAGGTGATGCCGATAAAGACAAAGAACATCGGGCCGATGGCGCTTTCAGCAAAAGCGTGGACCGAAGAAAGCACACCGGAGCGGGTCAGGAAGGTGCCGAAGACGACCAGCGAATAGGTCAAGATGATGAGGAACATGTTCCACTGTTTGAACATACCGCGCTTTTCCTGTATCATGACCGAGTGCAGGAAAGCCGTCCCGCTCAGCCAGGGCATGAGTGCAGCAATTTCGACCGGGTCCCAGGACCAGTAACCCCCCCAGCCAAGCACGTCGTAAGCCCAGCGCATCCCCAATACCAGGCCGAGAGAAAGGAAAAGCCAAGCGACCAACGTCCAACGGTGGGTAAGACGGATCCAGCGATCGTCAGAGCGACCAGTAACCAGAGCAGCGATGGCGAAGGCAAACGGGATGACAAAAGCGACAAAACCCAGGTACAGCATAGGCGGGTGGAGGATCATACCGGGATGGCGCAGGAGCGGGTTCAGGCCCTGCCCATCCGCGGGACTAACAAGAATAGCTCCAGTTGGCGCGAACATGCGCGGCACATAATCGCCTGCAGTGGTCTGCCACCATCGTGCAAAAGGGTTCTCGTAGAGGATTGACAGTGCCAGGAAGAAGGCCAGCGTGAGCGAAGTCACCACAATGACCCAGGGCAGCAAATCACGGTCGCGTTCCCACTTGCGTAAGGTGACGGCTGAGGCGAAGGCTGACATCAGCCACGACCATAGGACGAGCGATCCGGCCTGTCCGCCCCATAGGGCAGTGACTTTAAGGTAGAAAGGCATATCATTGCTTATCACCGAGTAGACATATTGGAGTTCATAATGTCCTGTGACGAGCAGGTAGACGAGCGACAAAGTCGCTAGTGTGATAAGCGGGAAGGTTAATAGCATGGCACGCCGGGCAGCTTCCACCCAGCGATCAGACTTGTCGAAGTATCCAATAACTGCCGCGCCCACGCTGAAAAGTGCCAGCAGAAAGGTCAGCACGAACACGCCATAGCCGAATTGTGCAAGCATGGAGACTCCTAGTAGAATATTATCTGTGGGCAGGCTGGTGCCGATTCTTCTTCCGGCATGAATCCATGAATTTTCCTGTAATGAAGCACTCGAAAATAAAGGGAATCTGGTTCGGATATTTGTGCTGTACTCTGTAAATCTATGATGCCAATGGGCTAATTACCGTTAACAACTTGGCTGGGAACGGCTTGCTGGTATTTGGTGGGGCATTTGAGCAAGAGTTCATCAGCATGGAAGATGCCATCTTGGCCGAGATGACCGGTGATAATTGCCTGTGCCTCGTTACTCAGCAAGTCAGGCTTCGGGCCGTTGTAGACAACGGTCAGCCGCGCCCGAGTCGGGTCCGTGACCGCTGAGTGCAGAACGGCAGCCAGTCCGCCGCCCATCTCGATGGAGGCATTATCGCCGGGGACATTGGCAATGTCAAAGGTCAAATTCATCGTCTGCGGATCGAATTGGATGGTATCACCAACAACTGCACCGGAGATGCGTAGACTTTGTCCTACCAGGCTATTACCTTTCGATTTTAATTCATTCACCGTCATAAAGTATTCGGCATTGGCCTGGGTGGACGAAACGATTAGATAGATCACTGCCGCCAGGATGAGCAGGCCACCAATAATGAATTTTGCGCGGCCTTGAATAAAAGTTTGTGGGGATTTCTGCACTGCATACCTCCAAATTTACATCTCTCGAGTTCCAAGTTAATTTTACATGTGTAGATTAGTGTAAGGTGAGAACCTGAAAAATTTTACACCAGAAAAGGATCTGAACCAACCTGTGAGTCTCGCAAACCTAACCAGTTTAATCAGCACTAATGCTTTCTTTGATGGAAATAAACGGGGTCACCCGTACCATCATAATAAGGGTCATCTGACCCTGCAAATCAGAGATAAATGGTCGTATATTGAAGGATGTAAGATCAATTAACAACAACCCAACTTATTTCCAAAGGAGAAAATATGAACAACGTAGTTACCTCCCGCAAGGGCGAAGCCATCCAGATGCCATCATTCATCACCAAGCTTTTCAACCACCCGCTGGCCGGCCTGATCTGGCTGCCGATCCGCGTGTGGATCGGCTGGCAGTGGGTAATGGCTTCAATCCACAAGTTCGAGAGCCCGGCCTGGATGCAGACCGGAACGGCTCTCAAGGGTTTCTGGGCGGGAGCCGTGGCCATCCCCGCCACAGGATCCGCTCCCATTCACTACGTCTGGTATCGGACCTTCCTGCAGTTCTTGCTGAATGCACAAGCTTACACCTGGTTTGCCAAACTGGTACCGGTCGGTGAATTCCTGATCGGCGCTGCCATGATCCTGGGTATCTTCACCGGTTTTGCGGCTCTCATGGGTGGCTTCATGAACTGGAATTTCATGATGGCCGGTTCAGCCAGCGTCAACCCGATGTTCTTCGCTCTCTCGGTCCTGCTGGTGCTGGCCTGGAAAGTCGCCGGCTACTTCGGTGCGGATTACTTCCTGATTCCGTGGCTCGGATCACTGAGAATCCAGAAAAAGGAAAAGACCGAAAAATCGCCTCTCCGGTCTCCCAGGGGAGCCGAGGCATAGCAGGTTCAAAACGATCAGAAAGACGGCGAAATATCTCGCCGTCTTTTTTGTTTAAGCGGTTTATTCCCGTTTCATGCGTTCGGACAGATGATACTTGACGGCATAAGTTGCCAGTTCGATACGGTTGGACAACTGCAGCTTCTCCAGGATGGCGCTGACATAATTGCGGGCGGTCTTTTCACTAAGGTTGAGGCTCTGGGCGATCTCGGCATTGGTCTTGCCCTGCTCCACTTCATGGAGCACCGCCATTTCCCGCTCGGTCAGGTCGCGGAAGGCATCTGCCTCATCCTTGCGCTCGGCGGCCCGCACGCGGGCAAACAAACGGTTCGTGGTGGCCGCGTCCATCACCGAATTTCCCTGCGCTGCGGCGCGGATGCCGCGCAGGACCTCCTCGTTGCCCACCTCTTTCAAAAGATAGCCAACGGCACCGGCCCGGATGGCTGTCATGACCAGCTCTTCGTCCGCATAGGAGGTCAGCATGACAACTTTTGTCTCCGAAAAGCGATCCGCGATCCGCCGGGTGGCATCCAGGCCGCCTTCACCGGGCAAGCGGATGTCCATCAGCACCACTTGCGGGTGGAGGCGCTCGACCACTTGCAAAGCTTCATGGGCTGTCCCAGCCTCGCCGATCACTTCCATATCGGCCTGGTCATTGATGAGCGTTTTCAATCCCAGCCGTACTAGGGCATGATCGTCGACCAAGACCACCGGAATCTTGCTCATTGTTCTTCCTCCAATGGGATATCGAGGGTCACGCAGGTGCCCTTCTCCAATTTATCAACTGTCAACTGCCCGTGCAGCAAGGAGGCCCGGTCGCGCATGTTTCGTAGGCCGTGCCCTCCGGCGACTTGTACCGGCAGGCCGATCCCGTCATCCTTGACCATCACATGCAGCCTGTCTTCGCTGCAATCAGCCGTGACCGAGACATGCCGGGCATGGGCATGCCGGACGATATTTGCCAGGACTTCTTGGAGGATCGCTAGGACATGGATGTTACGCTCGGGGGTGAGGAAACACGAATCGGGCATGTCCAAGTTCAGGTCCACAGCCACCAGTGAACTGAAGCGAGGGTCGGTAGCCAGTTTTTGAATTGTAAGCTTCAGGGATTCCGGCGATTTGACCGGGGCATGTAACTGGCTCAGATTCTGACGCAAATCGCCGATGGCATCGTCCAGCACACCGACAGCGGTCGCTAGGCGTCCAGCCAACGGGGAGTCCTGTACGGCAATCTTCTCGGCTGAGCGGACGAGCAGGCCGGCCGTATACACTTTCTGGATGGTGCCATCGTGCAGTTCGCGGGCGATCCGCTCGCGTTCATCCGCCAGAATGCGCTCCTGTTCCATGGCTTCGATCTGGCGGCTGGTCTCGACATCGAAAATTTCCAAGAATCTGATTGTGGTCATAGCCATTCCCAGGCCGATCAACGCCCGGATGAGCTGGGGAGGAACGAGCAGGTAGCGGGTGAAGGTGTCCGTATTCAACCAGTTCCCCGGGAAAAAAGGGACTGGCGGGACGATCAAGCCGGCTGCCAGCGCATAGATTGCCATGGCAATCCCGGAAAGTTTCAGAGCCCGCACGATACCGGGTACATTGTAAGGGGTGATCCGGTTACGTGTGTGTTCGCGCAGAGCGTAGGCGGCCAGCAATCCACTCGGCAGGCCGATGAAGTAACGAGCCAGCGCATTTACCGCGTTATACCAGCTATTAAAATCAGTGAACCATACCCGGAAGGGGAACAAAGCGAGTACCAGCCAGCCGACCAGCAGGGCGGCAAAAACGAGGTGCAGCCATCGGCGGTGCTTCAATGGCTCCAGCAGGGCCAATCCAAACCCATACAAGCAGGCAAAAGAGACAGCCAGCAGCAGGAGATGGATATAGTTCAGGAAAAGGATGATCCCGGGGGCCAGGTATTCAGCCTGCAATGGGATAAAGAGGTCGCCCCATTCGTGAAACCCGTGCAGGAAACCGAAAGCAGCCAGCCAGTTTAGGCTGCGCGCCAGGTCCAGATGGGAGGAATGCCTGGATTGCAGGGCGATCGCCAGGCCAAGCACGAAGAACATCAGACCATAGATGAAATAGATGATTTCGTGATTAACGGTAAATAGATTTCGGACAAAGTCGACCATGGAACAAATTATAGCACCTCTAATTATGGAATCACGAACACCCGTTAAAGACGGGTGTCGAGTATGTGACTTTCATGTTGCAGATCAGATTCCGCTGGATTAAAAACAAAACGGGTGGTTTATATGGTCATCGGTTCCGTTCAACCGTGATGGCCTTGCAAACACCTCTCATAGAGGTGTACCCCCAGGATGGGAAAAGCATAGTTATTGTTGAGGATGATGGGGGATAAGTTCACACCAGAGGGTCTCCAAGCAAATTGTTCTAATCTTCTTTCTGTAAACGCATCCCACAGGTACGGCAGAACACATCGCCTGGTTGAGCACGTTTTCCGCATTGATGGCAGTAAACCTCATCGGTTTCGCTTGCCTTTTGCGGCTGTGTGTGGCGTTTGAGTGAGGCAGATGAACGGTGCATGCCGCTTTTCCACATAAAAAGACCACCTACTAACCCGCCCGCGATCAGCGCTCCTCCAATCCCTACCAATACCCACAGGATAGCGTTCATTGTTTCCCGGCCGGGCGTTTTCGCCGTGAGCGGTTGCGTAGGTTGGACCGGAAGCCCGCTGGTGCTTAACGTATCAGTAATTTTCTGGTAATCGGCAGTCAGAGTGAAAGATTGCCCTGCTGCTAGAGTCTGAGGCGCGGATTGATAATAGATGAAACCATCTTGACCGACGCTGCTTTTGATAAGGGCAGGGTCTGTGACCATATCCGTAGCACTAACTGGTTGCTGTAGGGCGACTATGAAAGAATCTACCGGATAGTCGCCAGCCCATTTATAGACAATGTGACGAGCTGTCCCGTTTTTTACCAGGGCATCGTAATATTCCACCTGAATATCCCGCGAATTTGCGGTGATCGTCAAGGTTGCCCACGCTCCTTGCACGGTACGATCATAAGGTGCGTTCAGAAGCCCCTTCACCTGGTCGAAAACGGCCACTGCATAGACTTCAGCTGGGGCTGGGACACGCAGATTCAGTGTTGCTGGAAGCGTTGTATCGGAAGATAGGGAAATGGAATAAATTACCAGAACGGCTGGCTGGTCATATTCTGGCCAGATTTTCACACTCACTGAACTCAGGTGCGTCTCGCTTTGTGCCTGGGCGGGGAAAGAAACCCAGAGCGCTACCAGAACAGCCAAAATGGCAAAACCCTTTCTCATCAACCACCTCCAAATAAAAATTGTCTATATCTTACTGCTTCTTTAATAAATATCCATGAATTGTCCTGTTTCAAAGAGCCCGAAAATAGCAGGATCTTGGTTCAGCTACTTGCGCAGCACCCTGCAATCTTATCACGAACGGAAATGGCTCTCACCAGTGACCACACCGTGCGGTTGACCGGTACCTGGAGATTGTTCTCCTCCGCAAGACGAACCACAGCACCATTGATCACATCTATTTCAGTCGGTGAGCCCCGTAGGACATCCTGGAGCATTGATGACTGGTTATCTGCTGTCCTTTGTGCCACCTCTTCAGCGGCGCGTTCGGGACCCGGAAATGGCAGCGCCACCCCCAGTGCTTTTGCCACCGCAGCAGTCTCGCGCGCCAGTTCACCCATCAGTGCCCGCACGGATGGACTTTCGAGTAATTTACCATTATTTACACGTAGTAGAGCGGTCAACGGATTGATGGCCGAACTGACCACCAGTTTACCCCATACAAGCGATTGTACATTCTCTTCCATGTTTACATCAAAACCCGCCTGGCGGATTATCTTCTCCAACGGAGACAGGCGCGGTTGGGATTCGAGCGACACCGATCCCTCTCCGCCAAAGCAGACAAGACCAGGTTCGAGCAGGGTCGCGCCAAGAGTGGTCACACCCCGGGCAACGCGTTCCAGACCCAGGGTACTCGCGAGGATCGTATCGTTCCCAAGCCCGTTTTGAAGCGTCAACGCCACACCATCTTGGTCAAGACAGGTTGACAATTGGTGGGCGGCGCGTTCAGTCTGCCAGGATTTAACCAACACCAGCGCAAAACGCATACCCTTGCATTCTGCTGGATTATCCGTTGCTTTAATGTGAAACGCCCGATCATTGCCGTCCTCTCGTACGCCTTTTTTGGCCAAGGCAGCCAATCCCTCCGGCCACGTACCGAGGACAGTGACGAAAATACCCGTAGCAGCAAGCCGCGCTGCAAAGAGTGTCGCCAGGGCGCCGGTGCCAATAATCAGGACTGAGTCGTTTTCCATCTGGTGACTTTACGCTTAGCGGTTGAGATTATGAACAAGAGCTTCCCATTCTACATCGGGCATCTCAACGGTATGTTCCTGCGCTGGAAAAGTGCGACTTTGAACATCGGCAATGTAAGCTGTGAAAGCATTCTTCATTTCAGTGTGTAGGTCGGCGTATTTGCGGACGAATTTTGGCGTGAAGCGGTCGAACATTCCCAGTAGATCATGCGTCACCAACACCTGTCCATCACAACCTGCACCTGCCCCGATGCCGATGGTAGGGATGGCAAGTCGCTTCGAGACCATCTCGGCCAGCCGGGAAGGGACGGATTCAAGCACCAGGCTGAAACACCCGGCTTCTTCGAGGGCAAGTGAATCCTCGAGCAGTCGCCCGGCAGTTGCGGCGGTGCGTCCCTGTGGGCGGAAACCGCCCAGGAGATTGACTGATTGCGGTGTAAGGCCGAGGTGCCCCATTACTGGGATTCCTGCCCCTAGGATGGCGCGGATGGCGTCCAGGCGTTCGCGCCCGCCCTCCAATTTGATTGCATCCATACCGCCTTGCTGGAGGAACCGCCCTGCATTACGGATTGCTTCTTCCGTCGAGGCCTGATAGGACATGAAAGGCATATCCCCAATCAACAAAGCTGCCATAGCCCCGCGTGCCACGGCACGGCAGTGGTGGAGCATCTCGTCCATCGTGACGGGTAGGGTGTTTTCGTAGCCCAATACCACCATACCCAGCGAATCGCCGACCAGTATGGCGTCAATTCCGGCCTGGTCGAGAGCCAGTGCAGTGGGGTAGTCGTAACCGGTCAACACCGCGATTTGCTCGCCACGTTCTTTCTTCTGGTGGAATGCCAGTGTGGTAATTTTCTTACGCGCGGTCTGTGATATAGGGTTTGGGGGAAGTGTGGTCATGGTACCCTCCTTTCAGGTAGGGGCCGGGTTGGAATAAAAGTTACTGATTGGACTTACCTTCGCTGTCGCGTTCCAGAAGATATGCGCAGCACCTCTATTATTCCACAAAAATAGTACTTCGGCAATCTTCCATCGGATTTCATTATGCTCTATAATATGAATACAATAAAAACAGTTTTCGACAGGAGGCTTCCATGCGACGGGCTTTTAGTTTCTTCATTGGGTCGTTAATCGGCGGAGTAATTGGTGCAGCCGTGGCTTTGCTTTTCGCCCCTTCGGCAGGTATTGAACTGCGCGTCCAGATCAACGATCGTGCCCAGGGTTTGGCTGCTGATATACGCCAGGCTGCCAACACAAAACGAATTGAATTGCAGGAGAGACTGGAAACCTTACGCGCCCCCCGGGTGTAAATGCACCAAGAGGCAAACTAAAAACTTCCCCTGACTAATTTTTGATAAAACGCCTCTGTCATTGCCATACAACGTGGGTAGGTGGCGCGTTCGGCAATGATGCGGGCGTTTTCTTTTTTTGCAATCGCACATAGAGCCGGGTTCTCAAGGGCGGTAATGATCGCGTCTGCCAGAAGGCGCGGGGAGGCAGCATCCACAAGCAGACCATTGACACCAGGCGTCACCCACTCCAGCATTGACTCAATATTCCCCACCACCGGGAAACACCCACAGGCCATTGCTTCCAGTAGGGAATTGGGCGTTCCATCATGGATGCTGGGTGATACAAAGACCCGGGCTTTTTTGAATAGTGTCCACATTTGTGACCGGTCCAAGTGCGGCCAAAGTTTCGTATTCGAACGGATTCCCAGCATTTCAACCCAATATTCAGATTCTGCGTCGCCGGCTAGTGGAGGACAGATGAACAATGCTTGTGGGATTTTTTCCAACACCAGCGGGATGGACTTGAAAAAGACATCCTGCCGCAGACTGCCGGGCCGCTGTCCGCGCGGGTTGACTACAATTGGGACAGCCGGCAGTTCCTCTGGCAGTGATCCTGACCTCGAGGCCTCTTCTATTTCATCGAGACGGATGCCTCCCGCCCCCGGGACAACCAGCGTTGGCCTGTCGGTTGCGAAACCCCATTCGTGTCCCAGGCGGATGTCGCGGGCTGCATCGGCGATGAGGCCGTCGGCACGGCGCAGGGAGCTGCGGGTGAGACGCGCCATCAGAATCGAACCGCGGGCATGGAGGGTCAGATCATTTCCCCAAATGGAGATAACCAGCGGGATACTCGCCGGCGCCGCGGAAGCCAGCATTCCCTCGAAAGGGATGCGCAGGGCGTGGATAAAGTCCGGGCGGATTTCTCCAACCAAAGTGCGAAAACGCGCCTGGTAGGGTGGCAGGCTGAGAGGTCCGACCATGTAGCGTAGTGGGCGCAGGAGACCTCTAAAGAGTCCAACGAATTTACTTGTGTGTGTTGAACCCATTGCGTTATTAATCTGACCGCCAGCCATCCTGCCGAAGGCCACCGGTAATATATTGAACGATGCCAATCCCGAAAGAGGCTCACAAGGAAAAGTCGTGACAAGGTGAACCTGGTGACCAGTCTCGATCCAATGACGAAGCCAGGAGATCGCAGTGGAAGAACGCCCATCGGCAACAAAAAGCAAACGCATGGGTGCAATATACCATAAACTTGCTATGAAAAATGTTTGACGAAATGAGGTAGTTTGTGTATAGTGTATTACTGCTTTAAGGATAAAACTGTGAATATGCTGTTAACGAATTGTTCACAATTCATGAAATACTGGTTCAGATTATAAGATGCAAGAAGAAAAACGCACCCCCGTCTGCGATTACGAAGGCTCTGATTATCAAACTCGCTTCTGGGAAACAGGAGAACGCGATTATGAGGATCGCTGCGAAGCCATTGCCCTGAAGCGACTGCTTCCCCAAAATGGTAAACTGATTCTCGAACTTGGTGCCGGTGCGGGCCGCAATACCCCACGGTACCAGGGCTTTGAGCGCGTTGTCCTGCTGGACTACTCCCACACCCAGCTCATTCAGGCGCGGGAGCGCTTGGGAACTTCCGAACGTTACATCTACGTCACCGCGGATATCTACCGCCTGCCTTTCGTTGACAGCCTGTTCGATGCAACCACAATGATCCGTACTCTGCACCATATGGTGGATGTGCCGGCCGCATTGCGTCAGGTGAGGAAGGTTCTCCAGCCCGAAGCGACTTTTATCTTGGAATATGCCAACAAGCGGAACCTGAAGGCCATTCTACGCTATACATTGCATCTTCAGACCTGGAGCCCATTCAACCTGGAACCGATTGAGTTCGCCCCGCTGAACTTTGACTTTCACCCGCGTGCTGTACGCGGCTGGCTCCGGGAAACGGGATTCAAGGCGGAAAAAATCTTGGCTGTCTCGCACTTCCGCGTAGGTATTCTCAAGCGCACAATACCTGCAAATATCCTATCCGGCATGGATTCGCTTTTCCAATGGACCGGGGCGTTATGGCAATTTACCCCAAGCGTATTTATTAAAGCTAGAGCGCAAGGTGGACGGATAGGCAGGATCCCTGCTGACCCTAAAGAGTTTTTTAAGTGCCCAGAATGCGGACATGCTCCATTTGTGGATCGGGGCGAATGCCTCGCATGCCCGGCCTGTAGCCGAACCTGGAAGATCTTGGACGGCATATACGATTTTCGCGGGGATGAGTCTTGAAGAGTCGTTGGAAGATTCCAGTTCTGGGGGGAGTGAATACGCTCCGGTTACATTTCAAATAATAGTACCCGCAACCTTGCATCCCAATCGGTTCTGTGTTAAAATTCTTGACATCTGAGAAACCAATATTGTACGCATCGAAAAGTGGGCAACCCCCACTTTTCTGCATGTAACAGGAAACGTATCTTCTCAATAAGGAAGGGAGGTTAGGGGGTATGCGGGTGGCGTAGCCACCCGCATACCCCCACTCTCCGGTATATTGTGATGATACTAGGAAACTAATATCTGGGGAGCAGGTTGATTATGAAAAATGAATTTGCCCTGGCTTTCAACGAAGTTTTGGAAGAAAAACAATTGCCAAAAGAGATCATCATGGCTGCCATTGAGTCGGCTATGGTATCGGCCTACCGGCGGGCGGTCAACGCCTCAAACGCCCAGGAGGTCGTAGCCAAAATTGATCCGGAAACCGGCAAGGTCACGATCTTTGCCGAAAAAGAAGTGGTCGAAGAAGTTCAGGATCAGCGTACTGAAGTTACACTCGAAATGGCATGCGTGGTGAACCCGGAAGCTAATTTAAGCGACATGGTTCTAGTCGAATCCACGCCTGAAGATTTCGGGCGCGTTGCCGCGCAGACGGCCCGCCAGGTCATCCAGCAACGCATTCGTGAAGCCGAACGCCAGATGCAGGCTGATTTCTTCAATAAACAGGTTGGCGAGATTATCAGCGGCGTGGTACAGGCTGTCAGCATGACTCAGGGTGTGACCATCGGTTTGGATATGAAAGCGGAGGGTATCATGCCTCCGAATCAGAAAATTCCTGGCGAGAAATTCAAAGTTCACGAACGCGTCCGCTCGATCGTTCTGGAAGTCAAGGATAGTCCGCGCGGGCCGCAGATCATCCTTTCGCGGTCTCATCGCAATTTCCTGCGTCGATTGCTGGAAAACGAAGTTCCCGAAATCTATCATGGAATCGTCGAGATTCGCGCCATCTCGCGCGAACCGGGACAGCGTGCAAAAGTAGCCGTCTCAGCTACCCAGCCCAACGTAGACCCAGTAGGAGCGTGCGTGGGCATCAAGGGTGTGCGTATCCAGGCCATCGTCAAAGAATTGCACGACGAAAAGATTGACATTATCGAGTGGAATGTCGACCCGGTGATGTATATTTCCAAAGCCATCAGTCCGGCTAAGGTTTCCGGTGTTTATCTTAACGAAGCCGAAAAGACCGCCACAGTGGTTGTCCAGGAGGACCAGCTAAGTCTGGCCATCGGACGCGATGGGCAGAATGCGCGCCTGGCTGCCAAGCTGACGGGCTGGCGCATTGATATTAAGTCGCTGATTGAAGCCGCCGCAGATGCCATCGTCAAGGTACAGAGTGACCCATCTCTGGCGAATATTGCTGAAGTTGAACACAAAAATATTCCTATTGTTGAAGAAGTCCTGGCGAAGAAGACCGAAGGCCGACCGGTGACACCGGAAGAATTCATGACGCTCATCCAGTTCATAGAGCGTGTGGAACGGCGTACCGTGGAGCAGAAGAAAGCTACAGCGGCTGCTGAAGAAGAACGAGTTTCTGCTGCCCGCTCCGAGGTCCCGGATGCAGCGTTCGAAGCTGGGATCGATGCTTTAGGGTTGCCAGAACATGTCTACAACATTCTGACCGAGGCTGAGCATCGCACCGTTGGTGACTTGATGATGGCGATGAAACTTAACCCTGACAGCCTCTTGGGTTTGGCCGGGATTGGGCCCAAGTCGATGGAAGCCATCAAGACTGCCTTGGAGAACATCTCTTTCCCTGAACCGGAACCAATTGTTGAATCGGTTATTGAAACACCGGTCGAGGTAATGGCGGAAGTACCGGTGGAAACCGTATCAGAAATTGTACCTGCTGAAGTCTTGCCCGAACCGGTATTATCGGAGGGTGAAGCTGCCCCCGTGAACGTAGAGATCACCCAGGAAGAAGCCAAACAGATACCTCTTGAGGAAATCTTCACGCTAACGCCCGATATGCTGCAACCTGTAGCAGTTGCGGCTGAAGACGAAGACGACGAGTCAGACAAGAAAAAAGGCAAGAAGAAGAAAAAGAAGGTAGTCGAGATTGTTTATGACGAAGATCTCGACAAGGCTATTGCCAAGAAGAAACATAAACGTGGTGATGAAGGCTGGGAAGAAGAATAGTTGGCCCGGTCGAAACAAGAACATCCTGCCTAGATGAACTATTGGATTTAGAAGGTGTCTGGCAAACTTGTAAAACCACCCAAGCACATTCCGCACCGTACCTGCGTGGGCTGTCGAAGTGTCTTGTCGAAGCGGTCGCTCGTCCGTCTGGTGCGCCGGCCGGAAGGTGTACTCGTGGACCCGACCGGTAAATTAGCCGGACGGGGCGCATATCTGCACAACCGCCGTTCCTGCTGGGAAAAAGGTCTAAATGGACCACTGGCCCATGCCCTCAAGATTACCTTGACAACCGATGACACCCAACGCCTCCATCAGTTCATACAAACACTACCAGCGGATGATGAAGATACTGGTGAACAGGGATAAGGCTGTAATGGACTGAATAACCGCTGATCGTTCAACGGCAGGCTTGAGATGTATCCGGCTCGACCCGGTCAGCAGATGGGGTTTGCCACAGTTGTGTTGTGATTAAGGAGATGCCGTATGAGCGATCCAAACCGCAAAAAGATTGAACTACCCGCGAATATTTCCATCCGCGATTTCGCACAGATTATTGAAGTCAGCCCGATCCAGATCATTAAAAAACTAATGACCAACGGTGTGATGGCCAGTATCAACCAGGCGATCGATTATGATACTGCGGCCATTCTGGCCGACGAAATGGGCTTTGAAGCTACATTGGAAAAACAGGAAGCGCCGGTGGAGAAAGAGACTGGCGATGTGCCACTGTGGCGTCAAATGATTGCCGATGAAAACGAAGCATCCTTGACCCCGCGCCCGCCTGTCGTAACTATCCTCGGCCATGTGGACCATGGTAAGACCTCCTTGCTGGATGCCATTCGAAACTCAGACGTTGCCGGCGGGGAAGCTGGCGGCATAACCCAGCATATCGGTGCTTATCAGGTAGAGTTGAAAGGCAGGCAGATTACCTTCCTGGATACACCAGGTCATGCAGCCTTTACCGCCATGCGCTCGCGTGGCGCCCAAGGTGCGGATATTGTGATCCTGGTAGTCGCTGCTGATGATGGTGTCATGCCACAGACAAAGGAAGCCATTGCTCATGCCAAGGCGGCTCGCGTACCCATCATCGTGGCACTGAATAAGATAGACAAGGCCAATTCCAATCCCGATCGGGTCAAAAAACAACTTGGTGAGAATGACCTTATGCCGGACGACTGGGGCGGCAGCACAATGGTCATCCCGGTTTCAGCCAAGCTTAAACAGGGTATCGAGGACCTGCTGGAAGCCATCCTGCTGGTGACCGATAACACTGACATCCGTGCGAACCCTAAGGGTGAAGTCATCGGTACGATCATCGAAGCAGAGTTGGATAAATCCAAAGGACCGGTTGCCACACTCCTGGTTCAAAACGGGACTCTCAACACGGGTGATATCGTGGTGGCCGGGAACACGTATGGTCGCCTGCGCGCCCTGTTCGATTTCCGCGGGCGGAAGGTTCAGAAGGCTGGACCATCTATCCCAGTCTCGGTGATGGGGTTGAGCGAGTTACCCTCCGCTGGAGACGTGTTCAAGGTGGTTGGTTCCGAGAAAGAAGCCAGGCAGGTCATACTGGAACAGCAGGAAGCCAACAAAAAGCAGACTTCTACGGCCAAAAAAATCACCCTGGAGGAACTTTTCTCCAAGATTAAAGCTGGCGAAGCGAAGGAACTCAACCTCATCCTGAAAGCCGATGTGCAGGGATCCCTTGAGCCCATCATCAACGAGATCAAGGACCTGGGAAAAGGCGAGATCAGGATTAATGTTTTATACGCTGAAACTGGCAATATCAGCGAGAACGATGTGTTATTGGCATCCTCTTCCCAGGCTATCATCTTTGGGTTCAGTGTCCAGGCGGATGTGGCTGCCCGTCGCCTGGCAGATACAGAAGGTGTCTCCATCCGGTTGTATGACATCATCTACCACCTGATCGAGGATGTGGAAAAAGCCCTCAAGGGCATGCTGGCTCCGGTATATACTGAGAAAGCGATTGGTAAGGCGGTTGTGCTGCAGGTCTTCAGCCTGTCAAAAGGCTCGAACATTGCCGGTTGCCGGGTCACCGAAGGCGAAGTCCGGCGCAACGGCAAGATCCGCGTTACCCGCGGCAAGGACATTGTCTATGAAGGCGAAGTTGGTTCACTCAAACATGAGAAGGAAGATGCGCGCGAGATACGCTCCGGCTTCGAATGTGGCATCGGCCTCAAAAACTTCAACGATGTCCAGATCGGTGATGTAATCGATTGTTACCTGCTGGAAAAGTCCGAAATCGAATAGTTCATGCTCTCTAAGCTTGATTAGAATTATGCCAACCGGTGTCCGGCTCCAAAGAATTGCGGACCGTATCCGCCAGGAAATCTCGGAAATGCTTATCCGGGAGATCAGTGACCCGCGCCTGCATCAGATTTTTATCACCGATGTAAAAGTGGATCGTGAACTGGCCTTCGCGGATATCTATGTTTCGGCAGTGGAAGGATCGGTTCGCAGTACAGAAATACTTGAAGGGCTAGAGCATGCCAGCGGTTTCCTGCGCCACGAACTATCCGCCCGCATCGAACTGCGCGCCTTCCCGCGCCTGCGTTTCCATTGGGACCCCACACCTGAAAACGCAGACCATATCGAACGGTTATTGATTGATTTGCGAAAGAATGAACGATCTACAGGAAAAAATTAAAAGCCGCATCCAAGCGGCGCAACGCATACTGGTGACCTCCCATGTCCGCCCGGACGGGGATGCCATCGGCTCCAGCTTGGCGCTTGCCCTGGCATTACTCGACGCCGGTAAACAGGTTCAGGTAGTGCTCTCCGATGGTCTCCCGGCCAGCTTCAAGTACTTGCCCGGCGGTGATATGGTCCGCACTAAGGCTGATGGCGAGTTCGACCTGATCGTCAGCGTGGATTGTTCGGATTTGGAGCGGATTGGCGATGCGCTGGACGGGTACCATGCCCCCGATATTGTCATCGACCATCACATTACAACCGAGGCGTTCGGGACCCTTAACCTGATCGAGCCGGAGGCGGTCGCCACTGCCTCGGTGCTGACACGCCACATGGGCGAGTGGGGCCTGACACTTACTGCGCCCATTGCTGCAAATTTGATAACAGGTCTGGTCACTGATACACTCGGCTTCCGCACCTCGAACACTACCCCGGAATCCTTGCGCCAGGCTGCCGACCTTATGGAGTTTGGTGCGGATTTGAGTGCACTCTATTACCTCAGCCTGGTACGGCGGACTTTCGTGGAGGCGAAATACTGGGGTGCAGGCCTTTCCAGCCTGGAGCGTTCGGATGGAATTATCTGGGCCACTCTAACCCTGGCCGACCGCAAAGCCTCTGGCTACACCGGGAATGATGATGCCGATCTTATCAACATTGTCTCGTCCATTGATGATGCAGAAATTGCAATCATGTTTGTAGAACAAAATACCGGAAAAACGAAGATTTCCTGGCGGGGGTTAAAGCCGGATATTGACGTTTCGCAGATTGCCAGCCAATATAATGGTGGCGGTCACAAGGCCGCCTCTGGCGCAGAATTGTCCGGCAGCTTGGCTGAGGTCCGGGAACGTGTCCTGGAAGCCACACGCAAGATAATTAACCAACCCCGTAATTAATTCGTGGGGATAACCTGGAGGAATAAATATGGAAAGTCAAGATATTAAAAATGCCATTTCCGGCATTCTCGTGGTGGACAAGCCCGTCGGCCTGACATCGCATGACGTGGTGGACCACATTCGCCGTGGCACCGGCATCCGCCGCGCAGGCCATACCGGAACCCTCGACCCACGCGCTTCCGGCGTCCTGGTCATTCTGGTCGGACCAGCGGTGCGCTTGAGCGAGTTCGTCTCTGCCTCGGACAAGCGTTACCAGGCCATCCTGCGCCTGGGCAATGCCACCGATACCTATGATGCCGAGGGGCACTTCACCCGTCAATCTTCGACTACCCCGGTAGAGGTAACTGAGGAACAGTTTAATGAGGTGCTCCAACGCTACATCGGCGAGATCGAACAGACTCCCCCGGCTTATTCGGCGGTGAAGGTCCACGGTCGCAAGGCTTACGAGATGGCCCGTCAGGGCGAAGAAGTCGAACTAGCCCCGCGTAAGATCAACGTATACCATCTCGAGATTTTGGAGTGGGCGCCGCCGGAAGTGGTCATTGACGTCCATTGCTCATCCGGCACCTACGTACGCTCGCTGGCGAACGACGTGGGCAATGCCCTGGGCTGTGGCGCTTATCTGGTGGGGCTGCGTCGTACCAAGTCGGGCCGTTTCAGTTTACGGGATGCCACACCTCTGCGTAAACTGGAGGAAGCCTTCACTGCCGGGAACTGGTACCAATACCTGATCCCCGCCGCCGAGGCCCTGGCAGAATGGTCCGCCGTCGAGCTCAACCCCGACGAGGTGGAGGAAATCAAGCACGGCCATCGCGTCAAAGCCGCCGCGGACACAAAACCTGGTTTGGTGCGAGGCGTCAGCATGGCTGGAGAACTGATCGCTATCCTCGACCTAGATGAAGTCACCATGGAATGGCAGCCGAAGAAAGTGTTCTTCTCGTAATCCCAGGGAGTGGATAATCTGGTGGGCTACCGCTGTGATTCATACTCATTCCATCGACGAGCTTGCCCTAATAAATGCCTGGCTGACTATTGGCATCTTTGACGGTGTCCACCGCGGTCACTGGGAAATTCTTCAGCCGCTTGTCAGCGGGGCGCATGCAGCGGGCGAACCAGCGGTGGTGCTGACCTTTACACCGCACCCGGCAGTTGTCCTGGGAGGCAAAACGGATTTCAAGTGTCTGACCACCCCCGATGAACGCCTCGCTTTATTGGGATCTCTCGGTGTGGACGTGGTTATCACTCAGACCTTTAGCCGCGAATTCGCCGATCAGACTGCCGAGGATTTTATGGGCCACGTGGTGCGTAGCCTGGGCCTGCGCCGTCTTTTCATTGGCTACGATACAGCCCTAGGCCGCGGACGGGAGGGCAATGCAGCCCGCCTGACCGAAATCGGTAAAGAGTTGGGCTATACGGTCGAGACAATCCGGCCGCTGTCGGATGAGAGGGGTGTCATTTCCTCCACACGCATTCGACAATCCATTGCTGATGGGAATGTATCTGCTGCGGCAGGTGATCTGGGACGCTATTATGATCTCAACGGCCCTGTCATCCATGGCGATGGGCGCGGGCACAGAATTAACGTCCCCACTGCGAATGTTCATGTTCCAGAGGGAAAGATCATCCCTGCCAACGGCATCTATGCCTGTTGGGCCTGGCTTGAACCCTCAAGTCGAAGGTCAGATGAAATCCCAGGGGAGCGGGAAAAATATCCAGCTGCCACCAACGTCGGCGTCCGACCGACTTTCACCCCTGACCTTCCCGCCCCGGCCATCGAAGCCCATCTTCTGGATTTCAACCGTGACCTGTATGGTCAGCCGGTCAGGCTGGAGTTTGTAGAATATCTTCGTCCCGAGCAGAAATTCTCATCCGTGGAGGCACTGGTGGAACAGATCCAGGCGGACATTGATCTTACCAGGGAGATTTTGGCATAAGTCGCTTTTGTTCTGTCGTTGTGACGAACCGAGGCGGCGCCCAACCGCCATCGGTTGCTTCGACGTCACGAGTCGTCGAAGAGGTCGTAATATGCCCGACGACATCATCCCGATGATCTTCTAGCCCAACACTTGCACCTGCTGCAAGTGCAGGTGAGCAATCCCCTCGCAACAAAGGGGGTTTACTTCGTCGACACATTGCTTCTATTCTATGGCAGGGGCAATGAAGATTAATTACCGGTGGATTGTAAGAATATTGTATCTCTCCCTCGCGGTCCTCTTGCCGCTACTTGGCGAGTGCGCTATAATGACCCGCCGGAAACAGGAGTAAGGAAGTAAGAATGCCAGTTTATACGTATCGTTGCAGCAACTGCGGTGTGCAGTTCGAAAAACAACAGTCGTTCAGTGACCAGTCGCTCCTCCGCTGCCCGGAGTGCGGCAAAAGGGCCTTAAAGAAAGTCTACCTGCCGGTGGGCATTGTTTTCAAGGGATCGGGCTTCTATGCCACCGACCACCATTCCCCTTCGGGCATGTTGTCCAAAAAAGCAGATGAGAAGTCGGAAGAGAAAGAGAAAAAAGAAACCAAAGAAAGCAGCGAAGGCAAGAAGGAACCTGAGGCGAAGACGGAGAAAAGTTCCGAAAAGAGTTCCGAAAAGAGTTCCGAGAAGAGTCCTGAGAAGAAAGAGTGAGTTTTATAAGAGGAGCAGCGCACCAAATTGGTGTGCTGTTTTTTTTTGAACAGAAGTCAAAACCAAATCACTCTGGAGGTTAACGGATGAATACTCAGTTCCAGCAAGAATTCCAGCGCAAGTGGGAAAAATACTTTACCGGTGCCGAACTGCCGGTGGCTTATTCATACACTGACGAAGTCACTTCGGAGGAACGGCTCGACAGCCAGGACGAGGAGCATTGCGTCATTGCCAGCTTTCAGCGTGTCCGTCAGGGCCATACCTTCGTCTACAGTGCGGACAGCCCTGGATGTAAGGGCTGGAAACGCTATACCGGCTTCTCCCAGTCTTTGCGGCCTAAATTCGAATTCTTCCTCTCTTGCGGCATTCCGGGGGAGCTCGAGGGTGAGCGTTATAAGAAATCACCGGACCTGGTCAGCAGTTACCTGGAAAGCCATCCTGCCTTCCAGGCGCCCGGGCGCTTCCTGGTCTTCAAGCGCTGGGACAGGCTCGCCGGGAACGATCGGCCTTTCGCGGTCATCTTTTTCGCCTCAGCGGATGTGCTTTCCGGCTTGTTCGCCTTGGCAAACTACGACCGCTCCGACCCGGATGGCGTGATCTCGCCGATGGGCTCCGGTTGCTCGACCATCGTGAGCTATCCGTACTGGGAGGCGCAATCTGACAAGCCGCGTTGTGTCTTGGGGATGTTCGACGTCTCGGCCCGGCCCCAGGTGCCGGCGACCTTGCTGACCTTCACCATCCCGATCACGCGCTTTGAGCAAATGGTGGCAAACATGGACGAAAGCTTCCTCATCACAGAATCCTGGGAGCGCGTGCGGGCTAGGTTCCAGCAAGCTGGCCCGGCATAACTTGACGATCTCAACAAATCCTCAACGTCAGGCAACTTTTACAGGCAGCTTCGTCCCGCAGGAAGCGCAGTAGCGCGCTTCAGGCGGGTTGGGCGCACCGCATTGGATGCAGAAATTCCCGGCCGGCGTTGCAGGTCCCGCATTTGTAGGCGTGGGTGCTGGCGCTGAGGCCTGGGCAGGGACTACCGGTGCTGTTGGGGCGGAGCCGTTTTTATTGATTTCATCTTTGAATCCTTCGGCGGCTTCTTTCGTCCCCTTCTTGAACTCGCTGATCGTCTTTCCCAGGCTGCGCCCGATCTCGGGCAGCTTGCTGGCCCCGAAGATCAGGAACGCCACCAGGATGATGATCACAATGTGGATGGGTTGAATTCCGAATGGCATGACAATCTCCTTTAGTGGTTAAACGTCTCCAGGCGTGTGTTACTTCGAGCTAATGATCGCTTGAGAATTGGAATCTTTCAACCTGCCAGCCTCGATCCGGACTGCCACCCAGATGCTGGCTTCGTAAAGAAGGACAAGGGGAATCATCACTACCATGGGGGCTATGATTGGATCGGTGACCGGCGTGGCGATCTCGGCAAAAACGAATAGGGCAAAGTAGGCAATCCGGCGTTGTTTTTTCAGGATTTTCGCTGACAGGATGCGCAGCTGGACCAGGATGGTGAGCACCACTGGTAGTTGAAATGCCACACCGCAGGCCACCAGGAAGAAAGTCACGAACGAAATATAATCGTCGGCAGCCGGCAGGAAGGATACTTCGGGGGGAAAGAGCGCGATCATCACCTTGATCATCTCCCGCAGCAGGAAATAACCGAAGAGCACGCCCAGGATGAACAGCAGCGATGATGCGAGCAATCCAGGCAGCAGGGACTTGCGTTCATGCTCCTGCAGGCCCGGGACGATAAACCGGTAAAGCTCGAAGCCCCAGATCGGGAATGCCATGGCAATGCCGATATACAGGGCAATGCGGAATTTGATCAGGAAACCGTCCATCAGGCTGAAGGCGTTCAGCTTCATGCCTCCCGCCGGGATTAGCAAAACCTTCAGGATGGTATCGGAAAAGATCAGCGCCACCGAGGTGATAATGAGGATCGCCAGCAGCGAAACCAGGATGCGCTTGCGCAATTCTTCCAGGTGGTCAAGAAAAGGCATCGATTTTTCAGGCACAGGTTGGACCTGTCTTGGACTTCATTCCGGTAAACCCGTTGCCGCAACCCGGGAGGATTTCCAGATCAGGCGGTTAGCACAGGCAGTTTCGTCCCGCAGTTGCTGCAGAAATGTGCCTCGGGCCGGTTCGGGGCGCCGCACTGGATGCAGAACCTCCCGGCCGGCGCGGCGCTGGGTGGTTGGGATGGGGTCGGGGGGTTCTGGATTGAAAATGTCGGGGGCTGGATCGTCTGGCCTGCCGTCTGGGTTGCGCCGGGCTGGTTCACTTCCTCGCGAAAGCCGTCCGTCATTTCCTTGGCTCCCTTGCGAAATTCGCTCATGGCTTTGCCGATGTTGCGTCCCATTTCCGGCAGCCGCTTGGGTCCAAAGATTAGCAGGGCGACTACAATAATGATTAGAATATGGATGGGTTGGATTCCGAATCCCATTTGAAGTTCCTTTCTCCTGAGTAACCAGGAATTGGTCTATACCGGTTCGTACGTATAAGATGTGCCGATTGCGTATTGATATTAGGGGCGCACGGCCTGATTCCGAACCTGGCATATATAACGATAAAACATGCCATTTACTTATACCACAAATTAAAATAAGAAGTATAACGGCTGCTGTATTTTTATTTTCTATGGGTTGCGTGTAGGTGCATTTGGTACTTAACCGAATCAGGCGGTTGATATTGAGAACCGTATTAATCTGTAACATCCGAATGGTTTGGTTGGATAAAGTTGGACTGCCTTACCATTCCCCCCATAAATTTCGGCATGGATTTATACAATAGACATCTTGCAAAAGTAACTGTAGGGCGGGTTTGTAACCCGCCAAACCCTGGCCTAAAAGCTCCTCGCCGAGGAATATAACCTCGAACCTAGCGGTTCGAGGTTCAATTCCTGTAGATATACATTTTCTAATGCTACTTTTTAGTCTATATCATTGTAATGGATCGAATGAAGATATAAACGCATTAAAATCAATCAATAATATTCGGTAAAACGTATTTTTGAAAAATACCTTTAAGATAGTTGCAGTTCTCTTTAGATGCCTTAAGATCTCCTGTTGTCATTTCATGTAAGCTGAAACTTATTTGTAGTCTTGATTTATCTGTAGTTTCCAAGAAATCATAATCCTGCTTAACGATTGACCAATAAGTAATCCGTTTTCTTATGGGGGAAATATCGAATTCATCCTTAGAGATAAAACTTTTGGCCTCCATCGCATAACTTGGAGAGAAGAACCAAACGCTTTCATATTCTCTACTTCCATCCTCTTTAATGAAATCAGTCACAAAAATATCAGCGATTTCTATGGAAGCAACATTATTATAGAAGTCATAAATAGCTTCAACTCGCTTAATAAGTACGTTGGTCATTCCAATGCTGTCTAGATAAGTTTTGAATTCTGTGTTCATCGGGTTGTCTCCTTCTCCTCTTGTCTGTCTCTTATTTCCATTATCATTCTGAGGTTGCCCCGATAAAGTGGACACAAAAGATGTCCAGATCCAGTACACTAGAAAGGATAGGAACAGGATCATGGACGAACCGAAAAGGGAATACCGAACGTACACGGAAGAATTCAAATTAGAAG
>Ga0209777_10001078_pt1 | contig 41432 bp, 32 predicted proteins | sample FrelakmetHBP12HB_FD_187147 | JGI IMG/M metagenome (GOLD analysis project Ga0209777, IMG submission 187147) | Freshwater lake sediment microbial communities from the University of Notre Dame, USA, for methane emissions studies -HBP12 HB (SPAdes)... | ecosystem: Environmental > Aquatic >...
TCGCCACCCCGCTGCTTGCAGGCGTCCAGAAACCGGATGGAAAACGCAGAAATGTATGGCTCCGCTAACCCCGGTAGACAAACTAACCACGCTTCGGCACAGAACAGCCCAGAGCCACGCAGGGGCTGGATGTCAGACCAGCATCCCCTCCTCAGAAAGTGGGAAAGGTGTTCGCTCTTGACATCCCCTTTTTTATAGAACCCGCCCGAGCAGCTGAAGAAGCAATGAGTGCGATGCCCCACCCGGGCCTTGCCTGGGTGGGGCATGTCGCCAGTCTATCGGGAGAAGACCACTCCGTTGCTCCACTCGATGCGCAGCGCCTTGCCCTGGTCATCCGCGGTCGTCACCGCGCCGGTGGCTGACCCTTCGCCCGAAGCTCCGGACCAGGTTACACTCAGGCCCGGTCCATCGAGCGTGCCCTGTCCCGTTTCTGCAGGGTTCTCCACGGACCATGTGAATTGGTTGCCCGACTGGCTGATGTTGTAGGTCCGGCCGTTGCTGCCTTGCCACTTCCCGGAGATATCGAACATGGCCTGAGCTTGCTGTCCGGACTCAGCCTGCTGCCCACTCTGAGCTTGCTGTTCGCTTTGAGCCTGCTGTTCACCCTGAGTTTGCTGCTCGCTCTGGGCCTGCTGCTCGCTCTGCGCCTGTTGCTCGCTCTGAGCCTGTTGATTGTCCTGGGGTTGCTGTCCGGCGAAGAAGCCTGAGATGCAGCACCCATCGGGCTGGGGTGCGGAGAGGTCCGATTTCAGCCAGCAGTGCGCCCTTGGGCCCTGGAACCCAGGCTTCACGAAGGTCCAGGCCCTGCAGTTCGGAGCTTCGTGCATGCACGCACCCCGGCACAGTCCCGGGTCCGGCGAAAGCAGCTCGAAGTCCTTGTAGTCTGCCCCTGGCCGGTTGGCATCGGGTTCCATCATCCACTGTTGCCCATTGACCGGTCCCGGAGGCGGCCCCCCGCGTTGCGGCTCGGCGATCATGCCCGAGATGCAGCAGTCATCGGGCTGGGGTGCGGAGAGGTCCGATTTCAGCCAGCAGTGCGCCCTCGGGCCCTGGAACCCGGGCTTCACGAAGGTCCAGGCCCTGCAGTTCGGAGCTTCGTGCATGCACGCACCCCGGCACAGTCCCGGGTCCGGCGAAAGCAGCTCGAAGTCCTTGTAGTCTGCCCCTGGCCGGTTGGTATTGGGCTCAATGTCCTGCGCGAGAGCTTGGGGGCCGGCCCAAATGACGAGAAACAGGGCGCCAATGAGAATTGCGAGTCTCGACCGTTTCATGCTGTTTGCTCCTTAGCTCATCAATGTGACTGCGCCATCGATTCCCGGGAACGTCGCCGACTGCTTTCCGGTGGCGCGCCAAGACACAACAGAAGCCGTTGGTCAGGAGCTCATTTTCGACATGGAACCTGCGGTTCTAGGGCATCGTGCTTCTCTTGCGTCTTCGGAAAGCCGTTGACCGCGTTGGCGGAATGATTGTAGCTCTCGGGATGGTGCGCGGGAAGCGATTTCTGAAGCGATCGGGCTCCAGGTGCCCTGCGGCCTTCATTGGCCATCCTGCAGTTCCGCTGAGAACTTCTCCACCGAGGGAATCAGCGCCGTCCTTCCTTCCACCCTCATCAACCCCTCCGACTGGAAGCGGCTCAAGTCGCGTGAAACCAGCTCCCGCACCGGCCGGGTGCCCACTCAAGCCTGACTTTGGCTTGAGTGGGGCTTTCCAACTTAGTTGGGCGACTTGAGCAGCGCGCTCAGTATTGTATGTCGAACTGCTCCTGGTGCTGAGCGGGATCGCTCTTCACCAGCACGCCGTGGCCGATGAGCTCCTCGATTTCCTGGATCCACTTGCCGTTCTCGCTCTTGAGCTCCTTGGCCACCTCGGGGTTCACCCGCAGCGTGACCGGGTCGCTCTCGATGTGGCGGCGCACCTTGCGCATCTCGACGTAGATCTCATTGCACACCGTGTTCACCGATTTCACGAAGCCCGTTGTCTGACAGTATGGGCACGGCGAACCCAGGGTCCGCTCCAGCGACTGCTTCACCCGCTTGCGGGTGATGGCCACCAGTCCGAAATCGTTGAACTGGAGCACCTTGGACGGCGCGCGGTCGCTGCGGAGCGCCTCTTCGAGCGTCTGCATCACCTTCTGCCGGTTCTTGCGCTCATCCATGTCGATGAAGTCAATCACGATGATGCCGCCCAGGTCACGCAACCGCACCTGGCGCACGATCTCCTTCACCGCGTCGCAGTTGGTCTTGACGATGGTGTCTTCCAGGCGCGTCGTCTTGCCCACGTACTTGCCGGTGTTGATGTCAATGGCAACGAGCGCCTCCGTCTGGTTGATGACGATGTAGCCGCCGCTCTTCAGCCAGACCTTCGACTTCAGGCTCTTGTTGATCTCCTCCTGGATGCCGAATTCTTCGAAGAGCGGCGTGTCCTTGGAGTAGAGCTTGATGCGCCGCACCATGCCCGGCTGGAAGCGCGAAGCGAAGCGCACCACGCGCTCGTACTCTTGCTCGTTGTCCACCCAGATCTGCGAGAAGTCACTGGTCACCTGGTCGCGCAGAATGCGCTCGACCAGGTTCAGGTCGTGGTAGATGAGCGACGGCGATTTGCTCTTCTCGGCGCGGCCGCGAATCTCCTGCCAGAGATGCTTCAGGAAGCGGATATCGGCGCGCAGCTCGTCTTCCTTGATGTGCGCGGCGGCGGTGCGCACGATGAAGCCGCCGTGGCCGTCCTCGCGCTCACTGGCCACGATGCGCTTCAGGCGCTGGCGTTCTTCATCGGAGCTGATTTTGCGCGACACGCCGATGTGGTTCACGGTCGGCATATAGACAAGGAAGCGTCCCGGCAGGGCGATGTGGCTGGTGATGCGCGCGCCCTTCTTGCCGAGGGGCTCCTTGGCGATCTGCACCAGCACTTCCTGGCCTTCCTTGAGCAGCTCGCTGATCAGTGGAATGTTGCGTGGCGTGTTGCGTCCGCGCACCGGCCGGCCGCGGCGCTGGAAACGCCCTTCGCGACGTTCGAAGCTCTTGCCACGACGCTGATAGGGGGTGCCGCCGGCGGTGGGCTGCTGTTCACCGGCCTCAGCCGCTTCCGCCGCTTCGTGCGCTTCGTCGGGGAGCATCTCGCTCTCCTCGAACTCGTCGCCGGCGAACTCGTACTCTTCGTCCTCCATGGCGCGTTCTTCGCCGCTCTCGCGCACCGTCTGCCCAATGATCTCGCCGTTGCTCGTCGCCTCCAGCGTCTCCTCCTCGAACTCGTGCGGAGAGTAGCCGTCGTGCGCAGGCTGGTGGGGCGCTTCGTCCTCGACTTCGTCATCGTCAAGCAGTTCGTGCTCCACGTAACCGCCTTCGAGTACGTAACTGCCGGGCTGCGAGGGAGCATCAGCAGGCCGTTTCTCCTGCTCGCCCCATTGCGGCGCGGCATGGGACGCGGCCTGCTCCTCGGGATGTTCCGTCTCCACCGTCTTGAATCGCCCCGGAGTCTCGGTGGTAGGGGGTGCCAACTCCTCCTCGATCAACTCCTCTTCGAAAGTCTCCTCTTCATCCTCCACGCTCGGCAGTGCGGCGTGCGGCGGCCCCTGCGCGGGAACCGGCTCGGGCTCTTCCACCGCAGGCGCCTTGTAGCGCGCCTGCCGCTCCGGACCGCGCACCGAGGCGCTTCCCTCCTCGGGCTCGGCGAATGACTCCGTGTGCTGTGCGCTGCGCTCGGGCTCCAGAGCCTCACTGACGGAGGCCGGATGCTCCTCTACCTGCGCGCCGGCCGCAGGCTCAACGCCACGGTACTTTGATATGGACTCGCCCGGCAGCACGATGGGTGTGTACCCAGGAGGCAGAGGCGCGGGCCGCTCGTATCTTTCCGGACGCCCGCCGCGGTCCCCTCGGTCCCCTCGGTCTCCGCGATCGGCACGGCCACTTCCGCCGCGACGAGTGAGACGGTCACGAAAACGTGCGAAGCGGCCGCGAGGCTCGGGGCGCGATTCGGTCTCTGCCGCCGGTGGCTCCTCGGCAGGCTGGCCACCCTGCCGGTAGCGCGCAATTGACTCGCCCGGCAGCACGAACGGTGAGCGATCCTGGCGCGGTGCAGCGGCGGGCGCCGGCGCCTTGTCAGGTGCTGCGTGTGCTTCAATCTCTTCCGTCTCCGTTTCCGGGGATGCGCCATCTCCCGGCGCTTGAGGAGCGGCCTGTTCTCCATCGGCTTCAGTCCCCTGTTCGCGGCCTCCACGACGCCCTCTGCGGCGGCGGCGTCCGCGCCAGCGGCGGCCACCCTCCGAGGACTCCTCGCTTGCCTGACCGGCGGTACCATCCGCAGGTTCTTCCTCGCCGGCCTCTTCAGCTTCCCCGGCTTCAGAGGACACAGGCTGCTGAACCACGAAGCCGTTGGCCTGCGCCAGCGCGGGTCCACTCACCTTCACGTCGCTGAACTCAGTGTCCTCGTCATCATCCGGGAGCTCGAGAAAATCGGAGACATAGAGGAACGCATCGCGGTCCAGGCCGATCTCGACGAATGCCGATTGCATGCCGGGTAGCACGCGAGTCACGCGTCCCTTGTAAATGGATCCCGCCAGGGTGTACTCGTTCTGACGCTCGAAGTACACTTCCGCGAGCTGATCATCTTCCAGCAACGCCACCTTGTTCTCACGCGGCGTTACCGATACATATAGTTCCTTGTTCATGTTCGCTCCGTCGCCGTCCCGTTCTGCGGGACGGCACCTACCGGAGGCGCTTGAAGGCGGGGGTCAGTCTTGAAGTTCGCCGGGTTCGGTGTGCTGGGAGTGGCTGTGGCCTGGCTGGAGCCGGGAAAATCCGCGGGCCTCCAGCACTCATGCCGGGTGAGTCCTGCGCCCTGCTTGTGCTGGGTGAATGGACTGCGGCAATGGTCTCGAAAACTCTTTGCACCGAATACCCAACAGTCTCCGGTTTCACGCCGGAGCTGGAACGCGTTTACCCGAAAGGTTTGTGACCGCTTCCACCACCGCTGCAGCCTGATGAAACCTCAGCTTGCCCGGAAGGGGGGCCGTTACCCGCCTCATCGAAACGCGTTTCTTCAATCCTACCCGGCCCCTCAGCGCGGCCGGCATTCTCCTCTTGCGAGGGTCTTCGTACAATCCTGTCGAACCGGGACCTTCGGTCCCGGCAATGCAACCGGCCATCTCGACCGGCGACCCGCCGCTGCAACCAGCGCGGGATTTTCACTTCTTCTAGTTCACAAACCTGCGCATCTGCACATTCATCACCATGCCCAGCGCCAGGAACGTGAATAACACCGATGAGCCTCCATAGCTCATCAGAGGCAGCGGGATGCCGGTCACCGGCATGAACCCCACCACCATGCCCACGTTCACAAGAACGTGGAAGGCCAGCACCGCGACCACGCCCATGATGAGAAATGCTCCGGCACGGTCGGGAGCGGTTTGTGCGTTTGCGATCAAACGCATCAACACCAGAAAGTATAACAGCAATACGAAGCAGGCGCCCACGAAGCCGTGCTCCTCGCTCCAGGCAGCAAAGATGAAGTCGGTATGCGGCACGGGCAGGAACTGCCCCTGCGTCTGCGTGCCCTTGGCGATGCCCTTCCCCCAGACGCCGCCGGAGCCCACCGCCACCATGGACTGAATCACCTGGTAGCCGGAGCCGCGCGCGTCCGCCTGCGGCGAGATGAAACTGGTCAGGCGCTCTTTCTGGTAGGGCTTGAGTCCATAGTGCCAGGCGGCCGGCATCAGCACGCCGGCCAGCAGTAGCACCACCACTGCGTGGCGCCACTTCAACCCGCCCAGGAAGAGCGCCATCACCGCGATCGGCACGTAGGTGAGTGAGGTCCCCAGGTCGGGCTGCTTCAGTACCATCAGCATGGGGATGGCGACGATCAATCCAACCTTGACCACCTCGCGGAACGGCAGCTCGCGCTCCTGGTAGTCGGCAAAGTACTTTGCCATGGCCAGAATGAGGACGAGTTTGACCCACTCCGATGGCTGGAAGTGAAAGACGTGGAGGTCAATCCAGCGGCGCGCGCCCAGGTATTTCTTGCCGAAAATCAGAACTGCCAGCAGCGAAACAATCGCCACGCCGTACATCCACGGGACGTTCTCGATAAGCACCTGGTAGCTGATGAAGCTGAAGAGGAACATCAACACCACCCCGGCCAGGATCCAGTACACCTGCTTCATGTACATGCCTTCGAACTTGGTGTGCAGGGTTGCGCTGTAGATCTCGATGACTCCCAGCGCGCAGATCAGCAGCACCAGTCCGAACAGCTGCCAGTCGAAATCGCGGAACCGTATATAGCGGCTCATGGCTTGCCTCCGCGGGTAGCGGGCACTGCCGTGATCGCGGCAGGCAGGAACGGCCACGCTGCGCGCACACCCGCAGCCTTCCTTTGCGCCTCCTCTTCCGCCAGCGCCATCTGCTCCATGCCGGGCGCGGCGATGACGCGGTGGAATACGTGGCGTCCATCAGGCTCGTGGAAGCGCGCGCCCTGGAGGCGTCCGCCGTCACTCCAAAGCGCGGCGATCTCCACCGGGCGGCTTCCATTGCGCGCCGTGGTCGTCACGCGGGGCGGGGCGGCGGCGAAGTCCGGACGCAACCTGCGCTGCTTCTCCACGTAGGCCTTGATGACCTTGGAGGCGATGACGCCGGAGCGCCAGCCCCAGCCCAGCCCCTGGCTGAGCACGGCCACCACGATCTCAGGATTGCGCCGTGGCGCCATGCCCACGAACCAGCTGTTGTCCTCGAATGCCTTGCCGGCCGCGCCCATCTTCTCGCGCGCCTCCAGCGAGATGGTCTGCGCCGTGCCTGTCTTGCCGGCAAAGTCTATGCCCTGCAGGTGCGCCATGGAGGCCGTGCCGGTGATCGTCACCTCGGCCATGGCGTCGGTAATGAGCTGCCAGTTCCCGGGGTCGATCTCAACCTGTTGCTGATCGTTGAAGTGCTCTGCTCCCGGCCATCCGGCGGGCAGGTCCTCCGGCCGGACGACGTGCGGACGGCGCACCACGCCGTCGCTGGCCACCGCACCCAGGGCGCGCGCCAGCTGCATCGGCGTCACCGCCAGCGCGCCCTGCCCGATGCCCACTGAAATGGTCTCGCCGGCAAACCACTTCTCCTTGAAGTTGCGGATCTTCCACTCCTCACTCGGCATCACGCCGCTGGCTTCCTGCGGCAGATCGATGCCGGTTCTCTGTCCCAGTCCCAAAGCCTGCCCGTACTTCGCGATCTTGTCGATGCCCAGCTTTTCGGCCAGCGTATAGAAGTAGGTATCGCAGGAGACGGTGATGGCGCGGCTGATGTTCACCGGTCCGTGGCGCTGGTCGCATTTGAAGAAACGTCCGTAGAAAGTGCCGCCGCCGCCGCAGGTGACCTTCGTCTCCGGTGAAACCGCCTTCTCCTGCAGCCCGGCCACACTCATGATGATCTTGAACGTGGAACCCGGCGCCAGTTGCGCCTGGATGGCCTTGTTCATCAGCGGCTTGCCGGGATCGTTCACCAGCGCCTGCCAGTCCTTGCCGCTGATGCGGACCGCGAACGAGTTGGGGTCGAACGCGGGCCGGCTCACCATCGCAAGGATCTCACCGGTGCGCGGATCCATGGCCACGATGGCGCCGTTCTGATCGCCCAGCGCCTCCTCGGCGGCGATCTGCAGGTCAATGTCAATGGTCAGCCGCAGCGGCTTGCCCGGCACCGCCGGAGTGTCGCTGAGCTCGCCGACCTCCTTGCCCTTGCTGTTCACCAGCACGCGGCGGGAGCCGTTCTTGCCCATCAGAATGTCGTTGTACTCGGCCTCGACGCCGGACTGGCCGACCACGTCTCCGGGGCTGTAGGTCTCATAGCGCGGCTGGTTCAGCATGTCTTCGCTGACCTCGCCGACGTAGCCGATCAGGTGCGCCAGAAAGCCGCCCTTGGGATAGAGGCGGCGCTGCACCCGGATGGTGTCGAGCTCCGGATACTCGTTGCGGTGCGCTTCGATGAATGCCAGCTCGTCGGGGGTGATGTCGTCCTTAAGAAAGATGGGCTGGTAGCCGGGCAGCGCCGCCGTGCGGCGAACCCGCTGCCGCATCTCCGCCGGGTCCAGGTGCAGCCCGGCGGCGAGGGCGTCCAGGTTCTGCTCGTTGATCTTCCCCTGCCCGCGCATCAGCAGCGCCGAGAACGAGGGGTAGTTGTCCACGATGATGCGGCCTTCGCGGTCGAGGATCTTGCCGCGCGGCGCGAGCATGGGAACTTCCTTCACCCGGTTCTGCTGCGCCATGGTGTCATACTTGTCGCTGCGCGCCACCTGCAGCCGCCACAGCCCGAAGGCGAGCACCAGCATCATCAGGAGCACGCCGTACTGCACCACGTTCAACCGGATTGATGGTACTTTCTCTTCCCGCCCGAACATCCGCTCTGGCCTTCTTCCCTAATACTATCGCGCCGGCATTCACTCCCGGTTGACGGTTCAAGGAGTCCGCCGCCGGGCTTCCAGCACCGTGTCCGGAAGTCCGCTCTAATCGCCCCGCTTAAGCCGGTCGAGGAGGGCGAACAGCACCACGCCCAGGAGGGCGTTGGCCAGGGCCGCGCCCAGCTCGTGCCCCAGGCGGTAGGGCACGGACTGGTTCGCTAGGATGCGCATGATCAAGACGTAGATGACCCCGTGGATCATGTAGAAGCCGTAAACCATCAGGAAGCGCGTGATGGGGTTTTCCACGTCAATGCGCACGCCGAGCGAGGAAGCTGCGTAGCCGACGACCGTTTTGGCAATGCCGCAGACGCCGATCAAAGTACGCCCCAGCGCATCCTGCAGCAGACCCAGCACCGCGCCGGTAGCCAGTCCGGCGATGGGGTTGCGCCGCGACACCGCGAAGAAAATGGTGATCAGCAGCGGCAGGTCAAAGACCTCGAAGAAGTGGATGCGCGCCGGCAGCATGACCTGCAGAAGCAGGGCAGCCAGCGGAAGGCCAACCGAAGCCGGCCAGCCGAAGTGATAGACCTCAACCTGCTCGCGAGAGGTGTATGAGAGGTCGGGCATCAGTGTCCCTGCCCCGGAGGAGCCGGAGTTGCACTGGGAGTTTCAGGTTTGGGGTTCTGCGGTTTCGGCTGCGCTTCCGGCGCCGCGGGGCGCGGCCTGGGCACGCCGTTCGTAAGGTTGTTGGTTGAACCGCCCGCAGGCAGAGGCGTGCCCGTCGCGGCGCCGGTCGCTGTTGGGAACCCCCTGTTCGCGGTCGTGGGCGTGGCGGTGCTGCCGCCCGGTGCAGGCTTGGGCGCAGAAGCACTCGGCAGCCGCTCGGCGAGGATGTCTATGGCGCGAATGGGGCCAAGGTTCTGCGTGTCGGGCTCCCGCACTGCCATTTCAGTGATGACCAGCACCTCTTCCAGCCGGTTGAGGGGCGCGGCGGGCTTCAGGTGAATGTCGAGAAACACGTCGTGCCCCGGAGCCACCGAGGTCACCCACCCGATGTGCATGCCCTTGGGAAAGATTCCGTCGCCGCCACTGGTGATCACCTCGTCGCCGATGTTCACCTTCTCGTCGGCCATCACGTTCAGCAGCCGCGCTTCCGTGCCCCCCGGCGAGCCTTTCACGATTCCCTGCAGCCGGCTCTGCGCCAGGATGGCGCCCACGCCGCTGGTGGGATCGGTCATCACCAGCACTTCGCAGGTTGACCCATACACGCTCAGCACCTTGCCCACGATGCCTTCCGGCGTGATCACCGCCTGGTCGGGCTTGATGCCGTCGCCGGCGCCGCGGTCCAGGTAGAGCACGCGGGAGTGCTCGCTGCCGCCGGTGCCGATGACCTGCGCCGCCACGGTCTTGCTGATGAATTGTTCCTTGAATCCGAGCAGCGCCTGGATGCGCCGCGCCTGCATGGCGTCCTGCTCCAGGCGGATCTGCCGCAGACGTTCCTGCTCCAACTGTTCTCGCAGGTGCCGGTTCTCCTCGTTCACGTTGCGCAGGTAGAAATAGTCCGCCCATAGGCGCTGGAAGAAACCCGTGCTGTGCGTGAGCAGCTTCTCCACCGGCGAAGCGCTGGTGACCACCGCGCGGCGCATCAACGGCTGGTCGCCGGGATCGCCCTTGCGCCTGACCTGCACCGCAAGCCCCACAAACTGCACGAACAGCACGACGGCGAACACGGTGACGTTCTTGTGGCGGCCGAAGAAGGAGTCCATGGCAAAGGTCTCAAAGTTTCAGTGTTCCAAGGTTTCAAGGTACTTTCTTCCAGACCGAAGATACAGCGTCGCCGCACGGTTGCGTCCAACTCTGAAACCTTGAAACTTTGAAACCCTGAAACCTTGCTCTACTCGATCGAGATTTTCCTCAACAGCTTGAAGTCGCTCAGCATCGCGCCCGTGCCCAGCACCACGCTGGCCAGCGGGTCGTCGGCAATGGAGACCGGCAGTCCGGTCTCTTCGCGGATGCGCTTGTCCAGGTTGCGCAGCAGCGCTCCGCCGCCGGTGAGAACGATGCCGCGGTCGCTGATGTCCGCCGAAAGCTCGGGCGGGGTGCGCTCCAGCGCCACGCGGATGGCATTCATGATCGTGGATACGCACTCACTCAGCGCCTCGCGGATCTCGCGGTCGTCTATGGTGATCGTCTTGGGCACGCCCTCGATGAGGTTGCGTCCCTTGATCTCCATCGTCATCGGCTTCTCAAGGTCGTAGGCCGAGCCGATCTCGATCTTGATCTGCTCCGCCGTGCGCTCGCCGATCAGCAGGTTGTACTTGCGCTTCAGGTAGCTGGCAATGGCCTCATCCATCTGATTGCCGGCCATGCGCACCGAGCGCGAATAAACGATGCCGCTGAGTGAGATCACCGCGATGTCGGTGGTGCCGCCGCCGATGTCAACCACCATGTTGCCGCTGGGCTCGGTGATGGGGAGGCCGGCGCCGATGGCCGCCACCATCGCCTGTTCCACCAGATACACTTCGCTGGCCTTGGCGCGGTAGGCGGAGTCCATCACGGCGCGCTTCTCCACCTGCGTGATCTCCGAAGGCACGCCGATCACGATGCGCGGATGCACCAGCATCTTGCGGTTGTGCGCCTTCTGGATGAAGTAGTTCAACATCTTCTCGGTGACTTTGAAGTCGGCGATCACGCCGTCCTTCATCGGCTTGATGGCCACGATGTTGCCCGGCGTGCGGCCCAGCATCTCCTTGGCCTCTTTGCCCACGGCTTCCACTTCATTGGTCAGCTTGTTGATGGCGACGATGGAGGGCTCGTTGACCACGATGCCCTTGCCCTTGGCGAACACCAGCGTGTTGGCCGTGCCCAGATCAATGGCAAGGTCGCTGCTGAACATGCTGAACAGCGTGCGAATGTTGCCGAAGTATGAAGTCTTGCGGAAGCCGTTGTTTGACATCTCTCTACTGTCTCTCTGCCCTGTTCGAAATCCCCTGCACGCGCACTCCCCTGCGTTGCAGCCGGCCCTGATCGGCTTCAGCCGGAGGCGGCACATTGCGCCGCGCGCGCCGGACTCTGCCCTTCAGGCCCATGAAACTTTGTGCGTTTGCCGTTGCCGATTCAACGACGAAGACAAACGATTCACTATGATGACGCGATGAATGCCGCACTCTGTCTATCGCACAACCGCCGCGCGCACTTGCATAGACCGAAGGCCCTAAAACCTCAGTTCTTGCTCTCCGAGAAGATGCAGCGAGCACCGCAGGCACGGCCTGCGCACACAGCGTATCTTACCAGCAGTCAATATCTTACACCCTGGCTGGCGAGCGCCGTGCGGCAATTTCGGCGGAAAAACGCGGGTTTTTGCGGAATCGGGCGGCGGTGGCGGCGTCTCTCCCGCCACAAGCGTTGTTCGGCCGGATTTCATCGCCGCCAAACCGCGAAGTGCGTACAATTTCGCCCATGAAGCCCGGCGCACGCTATCTCGCCCTCTCTGCCCTGTTGCTGGTGTCTGCCGTTCTCGCGCATTCCCAGGACGCGCCTGCTGCGCCACCCGCGCAGGCGCAGGCTGCCGCTCCGGCCACGGCTCAGGCCGCGCCCGTGCCGCCGGACTCGACCGAGCTGGAGCTGATCCACTATGTGAAGGCCAAGTACCCCGGTGGTGCCCTTGCGCAAGACAGGCAGGGTCAGGTGACCGTCAGGCTGGTCGTCAACGAGTCCGGCGACGTCGAGTCCGCAGAGATCGTCAGCGGTGACCCGATCTTCCAGAAAGCCGCCCTCGATGCTGTGCGCAAATGGAAATACAAGCCGTTTTTCAGGGGCGGCCACCCGATAAAGGTCCGCACTCAGGTAGACCTGAACTTCAACATGGAAGGGCAGGTAAGAGACATCCCACCGAGCCCCTCCGAAGCTGTGCGCGCGCCAGAGGTGCCGCAGCCCGCAGGGGAAGGCTGGGCCCTGAAGCCCGTTGCGGTCCCCCAGGGAGTCACACAGGGACTCCTGATTCACCGTGTCGCTCCGACCTATCCTCCCAGCGCCATAAGTTCGCGTATTCAAGGCCAAGTCGTGCTTCGCGCCATCATCGGTAAGGACGGCCAGATCAAAGATCTGCATCCGGTTTCCGGACCGCCGCCCTTGATCCAGAGTGCAATGGATGCAGTCCAGCAGTGACGCTACCAACCCTACATGCTGAAGGGCGAGCCCGTTGATGTCGTCACGCAAATCACCGTCAACTTCACGCTGGGTTTCCACTAGGACGCCTGCCGCTTTCATACGCCGCCCGGCCGCTTATTCCCGAGCGCCGCCCGCCCCACACTTGCGCCTTCCCCCGCCTCCCGCTAGCATTGTCGGTTCCCTTCAGGAGGCACAAGCTCTTATGGCGACCACCGAACACGCAAAGCACACCGGCAGCGGCCCGTCCGCACCCGTCTTCAAGAACTTCATTGACGGCCAGTGGGTCGAGGCATCCACCGGCAAGACCTTCGAAAACCGCAACCCGGCCGACCATCGCGAGCTGGTCGGCGTCTTCCAGCGCTCCGGCGCCAAGGACGTTGACGCCGCCGTGCAGGCTGCCGCCAAGGCCTTCAAGAAATGGCGGCTGGTGCCCGCACCGCAGCGCGCCGAGCTCGTGCTGCGCGCCTCCCTGATGCTGGAGAAGAAGAAGGAAGCCTGCGCCCGCGACATGACGCGCGAGATGGGCAAGGTCATCAAGGAGACCCGCGGCGACACCCAGGAAGCCATTGATCTGGGCCTCTACATGGCCGGCGAAGGTCGTCGCATGTTCGGGCACACCACGCCCAGCGAGCTGCCCAACAAGTTCGCCATGTGCGTGCGCCAGCCGCTCGGCGTCGTGGGACTGATCACGCCGTGGAACTTCCCCATGGCGATTCCCTCGTGGAAGATCTGGCCGGCCATCGTCGCCGGCAACACCGTGGTCATCAAGCCGGCGCAGGACACTCCGCTGACGGTCTTCAACTTCGTCGCCGCCATCGTCGAGGCCGGACTGCCCGCGGGCGTGGTCAACATCGTGGCCGGCACCGGCGGCGAGGTCGGCACCCCGCTCACCGAGCATCCCGATGTGCGCGGTGTCTCGCTCACCGGATCTTCGGTAGTGGGAGCAGCGGTGGGCGCGGCATGCGCCAAGAGCTTCAAGCGCTGCTCGCTCGAGCTCGGCGGCAAAAACCCCATGATCGTCCTCGACGACGCCAACCTCGACCTGGCGCTCGACGGCGCGCTCTGGGGAGCCTTCGGAACCACCGGCCAGCGCTGCACCGCCACCTCGCGCATCATTCTGCAGAAGGGCATCTACAAGCAGTTCACCGAGGAGCTCGTGCGCCGCGCGAAGAAGCTCAAGGTGGGCAACGGGCTCGACGAGTCAGTGGAAATGGGCCCGGCGGTCAACGAGCGCCAGTTGCAGACCGACCTGGAGTACATCGCCATCGGCCAGAAGGAAGGCGCCAAGCTTCTCACCGGCGGCAACCGCCTGGACCAGGGCGACCTCAAGCACGGCTGGTTCCTCGAACCCACGGTCTTCGGCGAGGTCTCACCAAAGATGCGCATCGCGCAGGAGGAGATCTTCGGCCCGGTCGTTAGTTGCATTCCGTGCGACAACCTCGAGCAGGCCATCGAAATCGCCAACGGCACACCCTACGGTCTTTCGAGCTCGCTGTACACGAAGGATGTGAACCGCGCCTTCGCCGCCATGCGCGACCTGGAGGCCGGCATCACCTACATCAACGCGCCCACCATCGGCGCCGAGGTGCACCTGCCCTTCGGCGGCGTGAAGCAGACCGGCAACGGACACCGCGAGGGCGGCATCGGTGCCATGGATTTCTTCACCGAGTGGAAGGCGGTGTACGTGGATTACTCCGACCGCCTGCAGCGCGCGCAGATAGACAACCGATAAGTTTCAAGGTTTCAGGGCTTCAAGAAGACTTGATTCGAAGCAGTATTTTGGGGCCGCATCCACTGCGGCCCTTTCTTTTGACATTCTTCAAGTCCGCCAGTGCGTCCTACCCGAGCCGCGGGATCTCCGGCGGAAAAGGCTCGCCGTCGGCCCAGACGGCGCCGTCCTCGAAGAACTCCTTCTTCCAGATGGGCACCTTCTTCTTCAGTGTGTCGATCAGCCAGCGGCAGCCTTCAAACGCGGCGGCGCGGTGCGCGGATGCCACCAGAATCAGCACGCTGGTCTCGCCGATCTCCAGCCGTCCCACGCGGTGCACCAGGCGCACGTCGCGCACAGCGAAACGGGAGAGCGCCTCGGCCGCCAGCCGCTCCATCTCTGCCACAGCCATTCGCCGGTACGCTTCGTACTCCAGGTAGAGCGTGCGGCGGCCGCGGCTGTGGTTGCGTACCACGCCCTCGAAGACCACCAGCGCACCGTCCTCCGGGCGTTGGAGCGCGCTCATCACCGGCTCGGCGAGGATCGCTTCGCGTTGCAGACGAGCGTGAGCCGTGGCCAGCGGCAAGTCCTCTTCCGCCGGCGCAGGCAAGCCTCCGCTGACCGGAGGAAGCAGCGCCACCTCGTCGCCCTCATGCAGCGGCTCGGCGGGCGAAGCAAAACTCTGGTTCAGGGCCAGGGCCACCGAGCGCTGGTAGCGGGCGAGTCCGGCATGAAGGCGCAACAATTCCGCCCAGGCATCGCCAACGCTGGCGCCTTCGGCCAGCTCCAAGGTAAGCGTCGGGCCCCCAAGCAGCTCGCGAATGCCTCCGAAGCAGACCACGCGAACGCGCATAGCGACAAAGATACCAGAGAGAGCGCGATGGCAGCCTGCCGCAGCACGGGTGCGGAACATGTACGTAAGTGATTAGGGAATCCACGGAGGCACCTGCTTATTCACTTGTCAGCCGGCTGTGGAGGCTGCCAAGATACTGGCAACCATACGGAGGAGAGAAACCTCGAAACAAGCTGCCTTGCTTGTCAGCATCTTCTGCGCCGGGTTGCTGCTGTGGAGCGGCTGCGGCCAGACTTACTCACTGCAATCCATCACCATGGCGCCGCCCTCGCCAAACTTGTCGGGAATCGGCGCTTCACAGCAGTTCACCGTCACTGCGCACTACTCCAACGGCAAGACGGAAGACATCACCACCAAAGTGGCCTTCGTGCTCAGTCCTTCTGCGCTCGCGCCGCTCTCCGCCGAGACGATAAGCGCTTCGGGCATCGTGCAGAACGTTGTCGGCGCGTGCACATGGACGGCCGTGGCCAACCCCGCCCCCGCAACCGGGTATACCTACGGCACGGATCCGTACACCTTGACGGCAACCTATTCCGGCTTCACTGCGGAGTCGTTCGTCAGCGTGGCGTCGCTCGCTGACTGCTGGAACCCCAGCAACACGCATCCATAGGGCTAAGGGTCAACCAGGTTCCAAGTGAAACAGGCGCAGCCTTCAGCTGCGCCTGTCGCATTTTCCGATGGCAAATTACGGCTTGGCATCCGCCAGCACCTGCTCGCGCGTCTCGCGGTCCCGTTTCGCCTGGGAGGCGTCCGAGGGCAGAGCGATCGCCAGCACCTCGTCAATGGTGTTGACGTAGTGCACGTTCACACCCTCCATCTGCTCGGGCAGAACGTCTTCCTCCACGTTCATCCTGTTATCCGCGGGGAAGATGATCTCCTTGACGCCGGCGCGGCGCGCGGCCAGAAACTTCTCCTTCACGCCGCCGATGGGCAGCACGTTGCCGCTCAGCGTGATCTCGCCGGTCATGGCGAGTCGCGGACGCACCGATCGGTCGGTGAGCAGTGAGACCAGCGCGGTCGCAATCGTAACGCCCGCCGACGGGCCATCCTTGGGCACGGCGCCCGCGGGCACGTGGATGTGCAGGTCCCACTTCGTGAGAAAGTCCTCGTCAATGCCGAGGTGCGCGGCATTCGACCGCACCCAGCTCAGCGCGGCCTGCATGGATTCGCGCATCACGTCCTGGATCTGGCCGGTGATCTTGAGCTCACCCTTGCCCTTCATCCGGCTGGCTTCCACGAAGAGGATGTCGCCGCCGGTCGGCGTCCATGCCAGGCCGACGACGACGCCGTGGCGCTTGGTGCGTTCGGCGATCTCGGTGTCAACGCGGATCTTGATGCCGCCGAGAAACTCCTGCACCACCTGGCGCGTCACCACCAGCTTCTCGTTCTTGCCTTCGGCGATGCGCCGCGCCTGCTTGCGGCAGATGGTGCCGATCTGGCGCTCCAGGCTGCGCACGCCGGCCTCGCGCGTGTAGTGCCGGATGATGAAGCCTACAGTGTCCTCCGGGAACTCAATGATCTCCGAACTGATCCCGTTCTCCTCGGTCTGCCGCTTTACGAGATACTGGAAGGCGATGTGGAGCTTGTCCTCCTCGGTATAGCCGTGCAGGTCAATGATCTCCATGCGGTCGCGCAGCGGGTCCGGGATGGTGTCCAGTTGGTTCGCGGTGGTGATGAACAGCACCTTGGAGAGATCAAACGGCACGTCAAGATAGTTGTCGCGGAAGCTGTTGTTCTGCTCGGGATCGAGCGCTTCCAGCAGCGCCGCCGTGGGGTCGCCGCGGAAGTCGCTGCCGACTTTGTCAATCTCGTCGAGCATGAAGACCGGGTCGTTGGTCTCCGCCCGCCGGATGCCCTGGATGATCTGCCCCGGCATGGCGCCGATGTAGGTGCGGCGATGGCCGCGGATTTCGGCCTCATCGTGCACGCCGCCCAGTGACAGGCGCACGAACTTGCGCCCCAGCGCCCGCGCGATGGACTTGCCCAGCGAAGTCTTGCCCACGCCCGGAGGACCGAAGAAGCACAGGATGGGCCCCTTCATCTTCGGATTCAGGCGGCGCACCGAAAGGTAGTCGAGGATGCGGTCCTTGACCTTCTTCAGGTCGTAGTGGTCCGCGTCCAGGACTTCCTTCGCCTTGTTGATGTCCACGTCGCCGCCGGTGGTCTTGGCCCAGGGCAGAATCACCAGCCACTCCAGGTAATTGCGCGTCACCGAATAGTCGGCGGCCATGGGCGACATGCGCTGCAGCCGCGCCAGCTCTTTGAGCGCCTCCTTCTTCACGTCGTCCGGCATACCGGACTGCTCGATCTTCTCGCGGAACTCCTCCACGTCGCGCGTGGTATCGTCCTGTTCGCCCAGCTCCTTCTGGATGGCCTTCATCTGCTCGCGCAGGTAGTACTCGCGCTGCGTCTGCTGTACGCGGTCCTGCACTTCGTTCTGGATCTTGTTGCGCAGCTGCTGTACTTCCAGCTCCTTCGCCAGGTGCTGGTTGATGCGGTCCAGGCGGATGTGTACGTCGCTGGTCTCCAGCACCTCCTGCTTCTCCTTGGTGGAGAGCGAAGGCAGCGACGAGGCGATGAAATCCACCAGCCGGCCGGGCTCTTCGATGTTCGCGGCGACCGTGGAGAGCTCGTCGGATAATTCGGATAATGTGGGAGAACTGGCCACGATCTGCTGAAAGAGAGTCAGCACGTTGCGCATCATCGCTTCGATCTCGGACCCGCGCGGCGGCTCCGGCTCTTCGATCGCGGTCACGCTGGCGCGCATGAAGGGCTGCAACTGCTGGTACTCGTCCACCTTGACGCGCTCCAGGCCCTCGGCAAAGACGAAGAGGCTCTGGTTGGGCATCTTGACGACCTTGTGCACCACGGCCAGCGTTCCGATGCTGAACAGGTCGGAGGGCTGCGGCGTGTCCACGCGGGCCTCACGCTGCGCCAGCACCACGATGGTCTTGTCCTCGCCCAGCGAATTGATGAGTTGCACCGAGCTGTCGCGGCCCACCGTCAGCGGCAGCACGGCGTGCGGGAACAACACCGTGTCGCGCACCGGCAACACGGGCAGCACGCGCGCTTTGTTCACGTCGTTGGGATAATCCGAGCTGTAACGATCGACGTTCTGAGTCTCTTTGGCCATACGACCCCTTGAGTGCCTTCTACTCAACCTTTGATGAAGCCCGCAATGGAAAGTTGCACTCTGCTATGAGTCGTTGATATTAATCCATTTCTAGCTTGCTGCGAGGGTTCGGCCTGCAATTCGACCGGTGCGGAATTGTAATCGTGCAGATTCCGGCCAGCTCCTCCACCCCCATAGACGCGCTTCGACGGCCCAGTTGGGGTCGCGGCGGATTGTTATCACAAACCAGGCGAGGCCGCAACCGGCTGCTGGGATTATGCCCTACGTGGCGCCAGTGGCGGTGGCCAACTGGTCCAAGCCCACCGTCGAAGCAGGCGGAGGAGATGCAAGGTGGGGGACCCCTCCAGCGGTCTGCTATCCTCGAAGATGGGCCCCGCGCTTGTGAGCATTTCTCAGTGGCCCGAGAACCTCTGGTCCGGTCCATGCCGTTTACGCTCTCTCATTGCGCCGCCGCCCTGCCCTTTCGCAGGAGCCGCCTGCCGCTCTCGGCGCTGCTGGTAGGCTGCCTGGCTCCCGATTTTGAGTACCTTGTCCGGCTCAGCGACTACGACCGCATTGGCCACACCTTCCCCGGATTTCTGCTGGTCACGCTGCCGGCATCGTTTCTGTTCCTGTGGCTCTTCCATGAGTTCCTGCGGTGGCCGCTGTGCGCGCTTCTGCCGCGTCCACTGGAGCAACGGACAGCGGCCATTCCGCAGGAGTTCTCCTTCAGGGGTCCGGCACGCGCGGGGTTGGTGATCCTCGGATTGGCGACAGGTATTGCCACGCACATCACCTGGGACTCGTTCACCCACGGCGACTCCTGGGTGGCTCTCCACTGGTCGTTCTTTCATTACCGGTTCACGCTGAGCGATAGGCTGCGGGTGCCCGTCTACGCCGTGCTGCAGGGGATCAGCACGCTGGCCGGATTGGCGGCGGTCGCCTGCTGGTTCACCGGCTGGCTGCGCAGAACTTCTCCCGCGCGGCCCGATCCGCGTTTCCGTGTTCTACCAGAGTGGTTCAAACTCGCGCTGCTGGCGATGATGGCGGCGTTCGCGCTGGCGCTGGCCTATTGCCTCACACTGCAGCAGTTCGGCCCCTTCGTGCGCCGGGCTGTGCCGGGATTCTTCTACGCCGACATGGCGGCGAAGTCGCTCGCGCTGTTCTCGTGGCAGCTGCTGCTCTACGCCGCAGCTTGGACCGCCCTTGCGCGCAAGCCGCGGGCGAGGACGCTTGCATCCTGAGTCGTGACAGCTGACACTACAGTCGTGTTCCACCTGCGTCCCTACGACAAACGAGACTTCGACAGGCTCTGGAAGATCGACCGGCTCTGCTTCGAGCCGGAGATCGCTTTCAGCCGTCCGGAGCTCTCCAGCTACATCGCGCGGCGGCACTCCTTCACCATCGTCGCCGAAGCAGCTCCGTCGCCGGGTGGGAAGAGCGGCGAACGCCCATTCATCGCCGGGTTCATCACCACGGAGATGGCGCGCAACGGCATTGGGCACATCATCACCATTGACGTGCTGGCCGAGCACAGGCGTTCCGGCCTGGGGACGCAACTGCTCTTCGCCGCCGAGGAGCAGGTCCGCAAGCTCGAAGGCTTCATGGTGGTGCTCGAGGTCGCGGTCAACAACGCGCCGGCGCGTGCCTTTTACGAGCGCCACGGATACAAGGTCGTCAAGAGCCTGCCGGGCTACTACAACCGCAAGATCGATGGCCTGTTCCTAACCAAGAGACTATGAATTCCACTCCGAGACGTGCCGGCGCGGGCTGGCAAGGTGGATTCCTGTGCGTTGATGACGGGGCTGGCCTCGGCAATAATCAGCCCGTCGGAGCGAACGACTTTCCCATGGCCGAGTTGAACCGGATCACACACTTCCCTGCCGCATTGCGCTGGATGGCATGCGCTCTTCTGGCATTCACCCTCCTGAGCGCCGCGGGTTGCGGCCACAAGCACACCGTCGCCAAGCTGCCGCCGCCTCCTGCGCCCGCTGCTGCACCGCCTGCTGCGGTGCAGCCCGCGCCGCCGCGCCAGCCCGCGGACATCGCTCCGGACGCCCCGGTGCTCTGGACGCAGACCGGCATCGCGAGCTGGTACGGCCCGCCCTACCACAACCGGCAGACGGCCAACGGTGAGATTTACGACCAGAACGCGATGACGGCGGCACATAAGACGCTGCCGCTGAACTCCATCGTGCGCGTCACCAACCTGCAGACCCATCATCAGGTCATTGTGCGTATCACCGACCGCGGCCCATTCGTGGGCGAGCGCATCATTGACCTCTCGGTTGCCTCCGCCAAGGCGGTGGACGTCTGGCGCCCCGGCCTCGCCCGCGTGCGCCTCGAGGTCCTCTCGACCCCCGCGCCCATCGAATCCGGAGGCCGCTGGTGCGTGCAGATCGGAGCATTCTCCGCGCAGAAGGATGCTCTCACGCTGAAGGCGCGCATCGAGCGCCAGGAGCCGGACGCCAAGGTCCTCCAGTTCCCCGGCCCCACCGGCTTCTGGGTCCGGGTGCGCGTCGCGGACGACGATAAGCAAGAGGCCCAGCGCGTCGCGGACACCATCAGCGTGGATGAAGGCGGCGTCTTCATGGTGCGGCTGGATTGAGCCGGCCGCTTGACCTGCGGCCCCTGCTCTGCAATCTTGTTGCGATGAAATGCGAGGCACGCCATGGCTGACTGCCTGTTCTGCAAAGTCCTGGAAGGCAAAATCCCGTCACGCAAGGTGTACGAGGACGAGCGCGTCTATGTCTTCGAGGACATCAACCCGCAGGCCCCGACGCACGTGCTCATCATTCCGCGCGAGCACATCGCGGGCCTGAACAAGGCCGCCGAGAAGGACGCCGAGATCATCGGCTACATGAATCTGGTTGCGGCGAAGATCGCGCGCGAGCGTGCCATTGAGGATGGCTACCGCACGGTCTTGAATGTGGGCCCGCGCTCCGGGCAGTCGGTCTTCCACATCCACCTGCATCTGCTCGGCGGACGCGACTTGAAGTGGCCTCCGGGCTAAGTTGACGGCGCGGCTGGGCTAGGTCTCGCTGCCCGTCTCGGGCGCGGCGTGGCGCCGCAGCAGTTGCGGCAGGTTCTGGGAGAACGCCGAGCGCGGCACCACCATGTCGCAGCCGGCCTCCATCGCCTTCATCTTCAGGTCGCCCTGCAGGTGGCTCACAAATCCGAGGAAGCTGGTCTGCTTCTTGAGCTTCGCCTTGAGCTTGGGGATGATGCTCAACGGCTTGGCGGCGGTGTTGTTCAGGTCGAAGATGATGAGCGCGGGCTTCTCTTCCGCGTTTACAATGCTCTCCAGCACGCCCTCATCGTTCTTGACAAACTCCACCTTCACGTTCAGCTTGCGGCTGACCTCCTGGATCTTCGCCAGGAAGAACAGGTCGTCCACAAAGGCATAGATAGGTGGATGGCTTTCGGCACTGTTGAGGGGAACTGCCTCGAGCTCCTGCTGAAAGCGCCCGCCACCGTTGCCATTGCCGTTCTGCCGGTAGCTGTGGTCCATGGGCGCGCTGTAAATGCCCGCGTCCGGAACCCGCTGGTTCATCGCCGGACGCCCCTGGCGGTTGGACTGCTGTCCGCCGCGACGCCGTTGATTGCGTTGCTGGCGTGGCTTCTGCGAATCAGCACCGGCGTGCTGCGAGACCTGCGCCTCTGGCCCACGACGCCCGCGCCGACGCCTGCGTCCTCTCCCTCCCCCTGGGGAAGGATGGTTCGTTCCATCATTCATAGAGTCTGGTTCTCAATTCCCTTGCTTGAGTGGTGCTTTATCTGGAGAACCACGGCCCGGTCATGAAATGCGCCGCGTTGTTCTCGATGTTGCCTAGATCCGCTGCGTTCACTGCCACAGCGAAGCGCCTGGACTGGATATCCGGCGTGGAAGCTCCCTGATCATACCTGCGCATGTTTCGCGCTGGCAAGCCCTGGTTTTGCACAGGAGCGATGATTCAGGGTTCGATCTCGTTTGAACGTCCGCTGTTTAAGATGCACAGCGCCGTCCAGACGGCGCGGATTATCTTGCACTCTCAAACGCGAAAAAACCGAATTGCACTCAGGTTCCATACAACCGTTTCGGATGACCATTCACTGAGGATGGAATGGTGGGCGCTATAGGATTCGAACCTATGACTTCCACCGTGTGAAGATGGCACTCTACCGCTGAGTTAAGCGCCCGAAACCGGCAAGGTCATTGTGCACAAGCGCATGAATGATTGTCAACGCGCGGGCGGCGCACCGAGGAAGCCCGTGCGGACAGATCATCGAGCTCCCTCATGCCATTCCCCCTGACCAAAGCCTGCTCAGAATTTGACTACGATACCCGCCGAGTAACGCAGGTTGTCTTGCTCGTAATTAAGGTGCGAGGTGCGCAGGTAGTCGAACGGCCACAGGCGCACGGCGACCCTCGGAGCGACTTTCACGCCAACCCTTCCGCCGATCGCCATGCCGAACGAGTTGTCACTGGTTGAGCCGCTGCCGCTGCTCAGCAGGCTGCTGATGTCGCCGCGGCCGGACAGGTGACTGACGCCGAACAGGGCGTGGGCGTAAGGTTCGATCCGGCTGCTATTGCGGAGCTTGACTCTCGCGCAGACCTACGCCGGATGGATGCGATAACCAACCCGCCACCTTTGGGCTATATTAGTCTCCGGGAAGTTGCATCAGAAGGCTGGCGCTTCGCCAGTTTTCCCCCATTTGGAGCACGATTGCCGATAAGATTCAGACGAGTAACCCGATTGAGGGCGTCCGCGAGCAATCCCGAAGAAAAGCCACCGGCAACGGGCAGCGGCAGGTCGCCGGAAATCCCCCCGGATGACTCGCAACTTTCGGGAACGGAAGGGGTTTCTCCTGATATGAGCAGCATGGCGATCAGCCAAAGTCTGACGACTGGAGCGCTGCCGCAACCCTCCGTGAGGACGGGTGATGCCACGCTGCTTGCCGGGCTGAGCGACGCTGAAATCATGTTGCGGGTGAAGGCCGGCGACGACAACGCTTTCACCTACCTGATCGAGAAGTTCCGCCGGCCGCTGATCGGTTTCATGTACCGCATGGTGCACAATTCGGCGGTCTCCGAGGACCTGGCGCAGGAGGTGTTTCTTCGCATCTACCGTTCGAGGACAAGTTACTCGGCCGACGCGAAATTCACCACCTGGATGTATCGCATCGCCACCAATCTGGCGATGAACCATGCGCGGGATTCGAAGTATGACCGTCCCGAGGTGAAGGTCAGCCTCGACGAGACGGACGAAAAGACTGGACTTTCGCTCGACGTCGCTGATGGCACGCCCAACGTCGAGCAGGAGATCTTGAGGCGCGAACGGCTGGCTGCCATCCGGGAGCAGATTGCGATCCTGCCTGAACGCCAGCGCATGGCGGTGATCATGCATAAGTACCAGGACATGGACTACAAGCAGATCGCCGACGTTTTGCACCTGAGCGAGTCGGCGACCAAGTCGCTGCTCTTTCGGGCCTATGAGACTTTGCGAGACAAGCTGAAGGACTTTGTGTAGAGGTACTGGTCATGAATTGCGAGGAAAATCACGGATCGTTGCTCGAGGTGGCGGACGGGACGGCCGCACCGCCTCCGGAGCTGGAACGACATCTGGCGTCGTGCGCTGTTTGCCGGCAGAAACTGGCGGAGATGAAGCGGACCATGGCCCTGCTCGATGAATGGCAGGCGCCGGAGCCTTCTCCGTATTTCGATGTCCGGCTGCAGGCGCGTCTGCGCGAAGAGCAGCAGCGCCGGGGAGGCGGCTGGCTTGCCTGGCTGCGCCGCCCCGCGTACGGAATGGCCGCTACCCTGCTGCTCGTCGCCGGCGTCACCGTGGGACTGATCGAGTTCAGCAGGACCCCGACGCCACCGCCGCAACCGGCCCCAGGCGCCGTTCTGCAGGCGCAGCATGGCGGCGCCGTGAGCGATCTGCAGTTCCTCGACAAGCACTCTGAATTGCTGCAGGATTTCGACGCGCTCGACGTGCTCGACGATAACGGCGCAGATGATCAGGCGCCACAGAAGAACTGATTCGCTTTGAAGTTTGACATTGGATCTGCGGCCTGGGGGCCGATGGTAGAGGCAGATTGTGAGCAGCTTGCGGTACATTTCGTTGGCGGTGGTGGTGGCGCTCTGCAGCGTCTCCGCCTACGCACGCGGAGGCTGGCAGAAGGACTCCCACGAAGTGCATCGGCCCCCGGAGCATCGCCTGCGGACCTATAACCTGCATTCCAACCAGAGTGGCAGCCACTACCAGGGCAATACACAGGGCCAGTACTCAATCTCCGGCAAGAGGTGGAACAGCGGCCCCGGCAACAAGGCACAAGGGATCTTCACTCCGAACACACGGCCTTTCGTTCGCCGGCCGGTCCCCGGCCCGCACGCCGGCGACTGGCTGCGTAACTACGATCACCTTACGCCCCAGCAGCAGCAGCAGATGCTCGAGCAAGACCCGCAATTCCGGATGCTTGCACCCGATCAGCAGCAGCATCTGCGTGAGCGGCTCTACAACTTCAATTCGCTTCCGCCGCAGCAGCGCGAGCGCGTGCTCAATCGCATGCAGACCCTGGACCGGCTGACGCCCGAGCAGCGCCACCGCGCCAACGACCTGTTCGCGCAGTTCCGCACCATTGACCCGCAGCGCCGGGGGAAGATGATGCTCTCGCTTCGCCAGATGCGCGGTTTGTCTCCGGCGGCGCGGGCGCAGTGGCTAAGTTCACCGCAGATGCGCAGGTACTATTCACCCCACGAGCTCGACCTGCTGCGCGGCATGAGCGCGCTGGGAGTGGGAAACAGCCCTGAAGGGCCTCCGCGGTAGTTCCCAAGCGTCCAGAGACGGCAAGGCCGCGAGAGCTCCTCGCGGCCTTTGCTTTTCCCGTCTGCCCGCTAAGAGCGGAAGATGTTCTTTGCGATGAAGAAGACGTTGGCCGGGCGCTCCGCCAGCCGTCGCATGTAGTACGGATACCACTCGGTGCCGAAGGGAACATAGACCCGCATCCCCCAGCCGTCGCGCGCCAGTTGCTCCTGCAGATCGCGGCGGATGCCGTGCAGCATCTGAAACTCGAACGCCGACTTGGGCACGTTGTTGGCCTCGGTCCACTGCTGCATGGCGCAGATGATCTTCTCATCATGAGTGGCCAGCCCATGAAATACGCCGCTGGTGACCAGCTGCTTCGCCACCTTGAGGTAGTTGTCATCCACCTTCTTCTTGTGAGGGAAGGCGACGGTTGCCGGCTCCTTGTAGGCGCCCTTGCACAGGCGGATGCGGATTCCCTCCGAGCAGAGCAGCCGTGCGTCCTCCTCCGTGCGGTAGAGGTAAGACTGCAGCACGGTGCCGACGTGACCGGCAAAACCGGGCTTGCGGTGCAGCTCGCGGGTGAAGTCGAGCGTGCGCTGGGTGTAGTCCGAACCTTCCATGTCGATCCGCACGAAGCTCTTGATGCGGACAGCGTGCTCCACAATTCCGCCGACGATCTCGCGCGCCAGTTGCTCGTCTACATCCAGTCCCATGTGGGTGAGCTTGCAGCTCACGTTGGCGTCGAGCTTGCGCTTGTCAATCTCATCCAGAAGCTGGTGGTAGAGGTCGCGGCTGTGGAGCGCCTCGTCGCGGTTGGTCACGTTCTCGCCGAGGTTGTCCACGGTCACGTGGATGCCCAGCGCGTTGACCGCCTCGGTGGCGCGAATGAGGTCCTCGACCGTCATGCCGGCGACGAATCGTTTGGATATCTTCTGTCCGAAATGGCTGTGTTCGGCGATGCGCCGGATTGACTTGCTTTTCGCGAGAGCGATGAAGAATGCCTTGAGCATGATGTTCCTTCAGCCGAGCCGACCGGGCGCGCCTGACAGAGCGAAGAAATTGTCGCGGTGCGACCCTAGGTTGTAACACATCCGGCGCGGACGCGCGCTGTGCACTGCGTCACATCGCGTTATGAGTTCAGCCCCGGCTCACTTGCCGTGCTCTTCTAGGAATTTCTCCACCTCGATGGCCGCCATGCAGCCTGTGCCGGCGGCGGTGATGGCTTGGCGATAGCGGCGATCCTGCACGTCTCCGCTGGCATAAACGCCGGGCACGCCGGTGTGCACATAGTTGTGCGTCTTTAGGTAGCCGTCGGCGTCGGCCTCCAAGAGGCCGCGGAACATGGCCGCGTTGGGGACATGCCCGATGCCGAGGAACATCGCGCTCACGGGAAGCTCCCAGAGCTTGCCGGTCTTCACGTTGCGCAACTTCAGCCCGGTGACTTCCTGGCGGCTGACGTCCATCACCTCTTCCACCACGGTGTCCGTCAGGAACTCGATCTTGTTGTGCTTGCGCGCCCGGTCGAGCATGATTTTCGAGGCGCGGAACTGCTCGCGGCGGTGGATGAGCGTGACCTTGGTGGCGAAGCGGGTAAGGAAGAGCGCCTCCTCCATCGCAGAGTCGCCGCCGCCGATGACTGCGATCTCCTTGCCGCTGAAAAAGAAACCGTCGCAGGTCGCGCATGAGGAGACGCCGTGACCGATGAGGGCCTGCTCGCTGGGCAGCCCGAGCCAGCGCGCGCTGGCTCCACTGGCGATGATGAGCGTGTGCGTGCGCAGCTCTTCGCGCCCCAGGTTCAACTTGAACGGACGCTTGCTCAGATCGGCCGAGGCCACGTGGCCGGTGCGGAACTCCGCCCCAAAGCGCGCCGCCTGCTTGCGCATGTTCTCGATCAGATCCGGCCCCTGGATTCCCTCGGGAAAGCCGGGGAAGTTCTCCACCAGCGTGGTGAGCGAGAGCTGGCCGCCGGGTTCGTGGCCTTCCAGCACCAGGGGCTTCAGGTTGGCGCGCGCGGCATAGATGGCCGCCGTCAGCCCGGAGCATCCTGAGCCCATGATTACGGTGTTGCGTACGTCCTCTGTCATTTCTTCAACCCCTCAATGCCTGCATGCATAGATTCTGACGGCGAGCGCGGGTCTCAGTGGCCCGTCTTTGCCGGTGCTGGCTTCGCCGGAGGCGCATGGGTTGCCTTCCCGGCACCCATCGCGAAACCCGGCCGCAGCAGCTCCTCGGGCGCCAGTTGCGCGGCGCGCAGCGCTCGCTTGTAGGCGGCGAACAACCGCGTGGCGCTCGCAAAGAGCGGCTCGTAGGCCGCCTGGTCCGCGCCGGGGCAGCGCGCCAGCGTGACCGAGGGCTTGCCGAAGCGTTCGATGCGGATGCGATCGGCGGGCAGCTTCGCCAGCGCCAATTTCGCCGGCGGCATCCCGTTGGCGCTGTCGGAAATGGAGAGCATCATCACGTCCTCGGCGTCGCGCACGCGAAGAACCAGCATCTCGGAGCCTCCGTCTTCGGAGGCGCTGAGCGAGTACTGCACATTCACAAGTGGCGCACCCTCGGGGAACTCGCGCCGGATTCGCACCCAGCGTGCATACACCGCCGGCTTTACGGCTTTCTGCTCCGCGCCCGCGCCCAGAGGGAATCCTACGTCGAGGCCGGCGCGTCCGCGCGCGACTTCGTACTCTGGGCTGAACACCGGCATCGCGGGGATCCCGGCGAGCGTTCGTTCCATCAACGCGCGGTCCTCAGTGCTCAACGAGCAAACATTCACGATGTTGTACTGCACTCTGGGCTGCGACGACTGCGGCCCGGGAGCCGCCTGCGCCACGACAACGGCCGCACAGGCACACGACAGGATGGGAATCAGCGCGCTTTGCACGGTGCGATTGTAAACGACCATCCGGCGCGGATGCCGTACAAAGTTCGCCCCGGCGGCGGACCCGCTACAATCGCTCATGGCCAACTTGTCACTGGTATATGGAATGCGGCTGCTTCCGGCCGATGAGGTCGCGGAGATCGGCGAGGGCATCATTCATCTCAGGAACGGACACCAGGCGCGCGTCACCCTGCACCTCCTGGAGGGATCGAAGGAAGAGATCGAGCACCAGCTGAAGCAGAGCATCGAAGCGTTCTTCGACATCCGCCCGAAGATTTAGCCTCTCTTTCCACTCCGGAACCGCATTCCGATTGTGCGCGTATCATTGTGCGTGAGGCTATAATCGGCGCCGGGAGCGGTATTCATGCCTCGTTCTGCCCTGACAGAATTAAGGCTGAGGTTGGAGCGCGAGGGCTGGTTGCCCTTGAGCCGCCTATCACGGCTGGGTGCAGCTTCCCTGGTGGTCGTGCTGCTGCTCTGGGCGGCCCAGCGGTATTCGCCGGCGGCGGCGCAATCCGGCGCCTTCATCACCGCCTACAATGCCATGCTGCTGCTCGCCGCGGTCACCCTGTTGGCGGTGGGCTATCGCTGGCTCACGCGGAAGGTGATGTGGCGCCTGCGCAACCGCCTCATCGTTACCTACATGCTCATCGGCGTCATTCCCCTGGTTCTGCTCAGCGGGATCTTTCTGCTCACCGCTTACCTGTTTGTGGGGCAGTTCGCCACCTTCATCGTCTCCAACGATCTCCATCACGAACTGCACCGGCTGGGCAGCGCGAACCGCGTGCTTGCCAGTTCCCTGGCGGAAGAGCTGAAGCGCGATCCGCTGGCCCTGAGCCGTCCGCGCGCGGGGAACCTGCCGGAATTCGCAGGGCGCCAGGTCCTGGCCGCGTATCGCGGCAAGACCTACCTGTTGGAATCGTCCAAGGAGGCGTTCCGCGACCAGCCTTTGCCCCAGCCTGCGTGGAAGAGCGCAATCGTACTTGAGGAGGTGCCCACGCCGGAGAACGTGTTGCTCTACCTGCGCGCCGTCGCCAGCCGCCCGGTGCAGAATGAGGACGACCGGCTCACCGTCCTCTCCAGCGTGCCCCTCGATCAGACCCACCTCAAGGACATTGCCGCGGACATCGGCGTCGTCGGGCTCTACATCAGGCTGCAGCCGGCGGATCAATCCGCCGCCCCTGGACAAAGTGGAGCGGCCGGCAGCTCGGGCGCGGAGAAGACCGCTCTCATCCAGGCCGGCACGGCGGCCCCGGCAAAGAACATCTTCGACAGGGATTTCATTCCTCCCGAGTATCTTCCCAGCTACCAGCTTGACGTGGTCCGCTGGACCGGCAACGCTCCCTTCAATGTCGTGCTCCAGGTCACCACGCGCCCCAGCCTGCTGTACGCGCGGCTGTTGAAAACTCTCGGCGAGGAAAACAACATCGTCGGCGTCGCCCTCGTCGGCGCCTCCATCATTCTCGCGCTCATCGAGCTGGTAGCACTCATCGTCGGCATCCGCCTCACCCGCAGCATGACGAGCTCGGTCGCCGGCCTTTATGACGCGACCCAGCGGGTGAATCAGGGCGACCTCAGCCACCGCATCCGCATCACCCGCAGCGACCAGCTCGCCGCGCTGGAACACTCTTTCAATTCTATGACCGAGAACCTGGAGCGCCTCATCGTCGAGCGCCAGGAGAAGCAGCGCATCGAGAGCGAGCTGAACATCGCCAAGGAGGTGCAGGACCTGCTCTTCCCGGAGGACCTGACCGCGCCTAATGCGATCGAGATTCACGGCGTCTGCCGCCCGGCGCGCTCCGTCAGCGGCGATTACTACGACTTCCTGCCTATCGGCCCGCAGACCTTCGGGCTCGCCGTGGGCGACATCAGCGGCAAAGGCATCTCGGCCGCGCTGATGATGGCCACGGTACACGCCTTCGTGCGCGCCTACACCCTGGTGGAACATGTGCCCGCTTTGGCCGCCGCGAAAGGCCACGACGGCCACGTGCGCGGCATGACGGTTGATGCACTGCGCGACGGCATCGTGACCCCCGGGCACCTGCTCACGCTGCTCAACGAACAGATCTACCGCAGCACTCCCGCCGAGAAGTACGCTACCATGTTCCTCGGCTTCTACGACTCTCCCACCCGCCGCTTCCATTACTCCAACGCCGGTCACCTGCCGCCGATCGTGGTCAGCGCGAACGGCAGAGTGGAACATCTCTCCGTGGGCGGCACCGTCGTGGGACTGTTCGGCAGCACCCACTACCCGGACGGCCACGTGCAACTGCGCTCCGGCGATATCGTCGTCGCTTACAGCGACGGCGTGACCGAGCCGGAGAACGAGTTCGGCGAGTTCGGCGTCGAGCGTCTCGTCGAACTGGTGCAGAGCAACCGCGATCTGCCGCTGCCGCGCATCAGTGAAATCGTGCTGACCGCCGTCAGCGACTGGATCGGCGGCGCCGAGCTGCCCGATGACTGTACGGTGGTGCTGGCGCGTGCCGCATGACGTCGCCAGCCGCAACAATTCAACGCAATTCAACTTCACATCAGCTACATTAGGCCCATGACCCGGCAGTCTTGGTTTGGCTTGCTGGCGGTGGCGGCGTTGCTGACGTTTAGCCCTGACCTCGCCGCGGCATCTGGCACCCCGCTGGATGCTGCCTGCGTGCGCGCCCTTGCCGGACGTGCCGGCGCCGTCGTCGTGCTGGACGTGGAGAGCGGACGCATCCTGGGCGCAGCCAACCGAAAGCTGCTCGCGCGCCGCCTGGCCACGCCCGGATCAACGGTCAAGCCGTTCGTGCTGCAACTGCTGCTGAAGCGTGGTGCGCTCGACCCGCAGGCCAGCGTCATCTGCCGGCGGCAGCTCACCATCGGCGGCAAGCGCTTCGACTGCTTCCACTCGCCGGAGGCAAACAGCTTCAACGCCGCCGAGGCCCTCGCCTTCTCCTGCAACTCCTATTTTGCTCAAGCTGCGGTGCACCTGCGCCCCGGCGAACTGGAGCATCGCTACCGCGAGCTCGGCTTTACGCGCGCGACCAATCTGGAGGCGGGTGACGCCGAAGGCCAGGTGCTGCAGGCGCGCACGCTCGCCGAGAGACAATGGCTCGCCCTGGGTGCCGCCGGCATCAGCATCACGCCGCTGGAGCTCGCCGTCGCCTACCGCCAGCTGGCCCAGGAGTTGCAACAACCGTCAGCGGCGAATTCGGTCGTCCTCCGCGGCCTGACCGATTCAGTCGCCATCGGACTGGGACAGGAAGCGGCGCTGAATTCGATCGCCGTGGCGGGCAAGACCGGGACCGCCTCCGACGATACAGGCACACGCACCCACGCCTGGTTCGCGGGGTTTGCGCCCGCGACGAAGCCGGAGATCGTGATCGTCATTTTCCTGGAGAGCGGACGCGGCAGCACCGACGCCGCGCAGGTCGCCGGCGCGGTTCTTCGCGCCTGGGCGGAGCAGCGGCGGTGAAGCGCCTTCTGCTGCTCTTCTTCTTGGTGGGCGCCAGCGGATTGGCGCAGACCCCGGACCTCACCGTGCAGCTCTTCTCGCGCTTCGATGTGGCATCGGCAAGAGTCATTCCCACTGCGAGCACGACGATTTCCGGCTGCGGAGGCACGAAGCAAGTTGTTGCCGCGCCGCTGGAGCTGACGATTCGCAGTGGGCAACTCGTCGTCGCAGGGCGGCCTTGTACGGGCCAAGTGAAGTTGTTCGGCCACTTCCAGGTGGAGTTCGGCGCCAACGAATCCCGTTCATGGAACGGCAGCGTGAGGATTCGTGTCCGCGGCGGGCGCCTGCAGTTCACCACCCGCACGTCGCTCGAGGACTACACCGCCGCTGCGGTAGAGGGTGAGACCGCCGGCGACATGCCCGATGAGTCGCTCAAGGCCATGGCCGTCGTCGCGCGCACCTTCGCCGTGCACTTCCGTGGGCGCCACACCACCTCCGGCTACGACCTCTGCGATGACACCCACTGCCAGAACCTGCGCGGCGACGTTAAGGCACGAGTGCGGGCGGCAGTAAAAGCCACGCGCGGCGAGCTGCTGTGGCACAACGGTTCACCCGCCGCGTCGTACTACCACCGCGATTGCGGCGGACACACGGAAGACGCCGCCAGTCTCTGGCCCTCAGAAAGAGCACCTTATCTTGTCGGTCATGACGATCCTTACTGCAAACGCGTCACCGCTGGGTGGCAGTCGGCGCTCAGCCGCGCTGATATTGACCGTGCGCTCCTCGCCGCCGGACTGAAGGTCCCTGCCGGATGGGAGCACGTGGAGATCACTCGCCACACCGCCAGCGGCCGTGCTGCCGAGCTGCGTCTCACCGCCACGAGTGGTCAGAGCTCCGCCGTCAGTGCGTCTAGCTTCCGCTTCGCTCTGGGGCGCACGCTGGGATGGATGACGCTGAAGAGCGATTTCTACGAGATCACGGCCACGGAGCGTGGCTTCGTTTTCCGAGGGCGCGGCGTAGGACACGGCGTGGGCCTCTGCCAACTCGGCGCGGCGGAGATGGCCCGCAGTGGCAGCAGTTATCGCGAAATCCTCGCCTTCTACTACCCTGGCACAACGGTCAGCGTGGCGGCGTCAGGTGAACGATGGAAGACTCTGGCGCGTGGACGCATTAGCCTGCTCTATCTCTCGCCCGAAGGCAGCCGGGAGACGCTGCAGGCTGCAGAGGACGCTCTACACTACGCCGAGGAGCGGACCGGCCTCCGCTTGGCGGACCACATCGAGCTCAGGCGCTACCCCACCGTCGCCATGTTTCGCGACGCCACGGGTGAGCCCGGCTGGGTGGCGGCGCGCGCGCGCGGCGGCGTCATCCACATGCAGCCGCTGGCGCCGAGGGCGTCCGGGCGCGTGTTGCGCCACGAGTTGCTGCACCTGTTGCTGGCGCAGGTTGCCGGAAGCAAGGCTCCGCTATGGCTGCAGGAGGGATTGGCACTCTACTTCGAAGGCGCGCGCGGTCAGGGCGCTCCCTGCCGCTTCCGCACGCGGGCAGAACTGGAGCGCGCCATCGCCGGGCGCGACCCGCAGATGCGGGCCGCCTACGAGGAAGCCGCCGCCCTGGTGGCGCTGCTGATGGCGCGCCACGGCAAGGCGCAGGTGATGGACTGGCTAGCGCGCGGCCTTCCCGCCGCTCTTGCCGGCGCTCTCGACCCGGTCTGCGACAAGCTTTCCGAGCATGCCGCAGGCGGCAAGCCAGCACAGAACAATCAGCAGGTACGCCCCTAGCAGCCGGAGCACCACGCTGATGGTTTCAAAACGCAGCGTGCCGGCCGGCGACCAGTAGATAAGCAGCCTCGGCACTTCCACGCCGAGCAGAATTAGCACCACCAGCCAGAGCCAGTAGCGCCAGCAGCCGAGCGCACAGAGACCGCGCCTGAGTTTGCCGGAAAACCCAAAGGCGGCAGCGGCAGCAGCCAGCGGCAGCAGCAGGCCGGGCACCACGTAAAGCCGCAGCGCCAGGAACAGCGACTCCGTCCAACTCTCCAGCCGGCTGTAGGTCAGAGCACGGCGAAAACCCGGCAGCTTGGAGTAAACGTAGCCGCTGATCTGCGACGAAGACTCCGACCAGTGCGAGACGCGGTCGGCGAGCCAGAACATCACCGCCACCACGATCAGGAACGCCAGCCCCTGCCAGAGCGCGCGCCCAAAGCCGGCCTGCGTGCGGACGCGTCCGCGGGCGCAGTAGGCCAGCGTTCCGGCGTGCAGCCACACTGCCATCAGCAGCAGGGCCAACGCACTCACCACGGTGGCGAGGATCTGCCAGCCGTGTTCATCCGGCACCAGCAGCCAGAAGGCGCCGGCGGTGCAGAGCACGGCGTTGAGCAAAACGTGGAGGATGAGTAGTTTGCGGTCGCACATGGCGGCCAGCGAGCTCTTGATCACATCGCGCATCACTTCACCTCCAGCCCGGCGGGCTCGGTGGTTGACAGCACTTGTGGCTGGTACATCGGTTGCACGGAGGCGGGACTGACCTTGAACGTCCCGCCGTTTACCACTTTCAGCAGGTAGACGTACTCCTGGTGATCACTGAAGTAGGTCTGGAAGATGGCGGCGCGGTCGTCGTGGAATTCGCGCCGCGTCCACCAGAATCCCCACCACGAGGGCTTGTCCCTCAGCTCGTAGAGATCGGCACGATCAATGAACTCCGTGCCCGCCGGGATGGGATCTTCGATGAGCAGGTACTTCCACTTCCCTCCGCTCACGGAGATCTTCACCGCCAGCACGTCGCCGGTCTGTGCCGGGCCGTTGAGCGGGTCGAGGTCGTACACGAACCGCCCGTCTGACGCCGTCGTCCGCCGCAGCCGATAGTAGTCGCGCGCAATGTTGAGCGAGTAGCTGCCGCTGCGATAGAGACGCTTGTCGGTGGAGTAGTAGCCCGCGCGCGCCGACCAGTAGAGCCTGCCCGCGCCGGACTTTTTCACCTCCACCTGGTTCGAGCCCGCCACCTGCGAGGCGTCAAGGTGCAGCGTGCCCGCCGTGCCCTGTCGCGCGTCATCGGCGGTGAAGTGCCGCTTGAGCAGCGAGCGGCCGTTCACCAGCACCTCGGCATCGAAGTTCGCATCCAGTTCGTGGCTCACCAGCAGGTATTCGGAGATGCCGAAGATCACCATCGCCGTCTGCTTAGTGCTCGACCAGTAGTAGCCCTCGTTGCGATGCCGCATGAGCCACTGCACCGCCTTGGGCAGCAGCTCATCGGTCGGTGAAACGCGGCTTAACAGCTTCACTGCGTAGGCCGTGGCCTCGGCATCGGTGTCCTCCTCGATCTCCATCAGGGAGTCCGAGGTGTTCTCCCAATAGACGGCGTCGCCCTCGGTTTTCGCCAGCGCGCGTAGCGTGTTGACTGCGTCGCCGGCACGGGCGTCTCCGCTGGCCTGCATCGCCAGCCCGGCCAGTGCCAGGCCTTCAGGCGAAAACTTGCCGCGGACATCCCACAGGTCGTCGAGCATCTTCTTGTCACGCACCCCAGCCTCCGCCAAAGCGAAGACCACGTAGGCACGCAGGTCGGCGATCATCCGCGGATGTTCCTTCAACGCCGTTTTCAGGAACTCCTCGCCCTTGTTGAGTTTCCACTCCTGCACCGGATAGCCGGCGTCCTTGGCCCGCGCCAGCCCGTAGACGACGTACGCGGTCATGAAGACCATGCTGTCGTCTTCCTTCCACCAGCCCCAGCCTCCGTCTTCATGCTGGAAGTCGTAGAGCCGTGCCAGGCCCTGGTCCACCTGGCGGCGCAGCACCGCCGGATCGACCTTGGTCTGCACCTTCAGCTCGCGCATCACGCTGGTGACCAGAACATTCGGCAGGAAGCTCGACATGGTCTGCTCGGTGCAGCCGTACGGGTAGGAGGTGAGGTACTCAAGCGCGTCAAACACCCCGCCCGTGACGGAGGGTGCCAGCTCCAGGTCCATGCCGCGCGTGCTCGCCTCCGATGCCGGATAGTCCAGCTTCGTCTGGCGCGTGGCTGCCTGCTCGCCGATGCTCCCCGAGGCATTCACCGACTGCTTGACGCCAAAGGGCACCACAGGCAACGTCAGCTCCATGGCATCGGACTCCTGGTCGGTCAGCGCTTTCACCAGCAGCCGCACTGTGGCCCCGGGCAGCGCGCGCAGGCGGTAGTCCACCTTCACGTCGCCGCGCACCGGCACCGTCACGTCCGTGGGGCCGCCGCTCAGCAGCGTCACGCCGCTGGTCTCCAGCGAGACGTGCGCGACCTTGTCCGTCTCCAGGTAGTTGTGCACGAGCGCGGAGACCGTCACCTCATCGCCGGAGCGGAAGAACCGCGGCACCGCCAGCCGCACGATCAGGTTCTTGCGCACCAGCACCTTGTTGATGGCGAAGCCCGCCTTGGTATCGGCGGTCACCGCGCGCACCGTGGTGCGCCAGGTGGTGAGCGAATCCGGGAAGGTCATCTTCACCGTGGCGTGGCCGCTGGCGTCCGTGCGCACTTCCGGCGACCAGAAGGCGGTGTCCGGAAATGCCTTGCGCACCTTGGGCTGTACCATCTCGCTGTTCTTCACCTGCGCCAGCGCGCGCCTGCCCCACGGGGCCTGCAGCCTCGCCAAATGCAGCGACTTGGTGCCAGCCTCGCCGGAGAAGTAGAACTCCAGCGAGTTCTCCGTGTTGATGGCGCCGTAGCGCTTCTCGTAGAAGGCGTTCAGAATGTCGCCGGAGGATTCCGGCCGCACGCTGTAGATGGCCTCGTCAACGATGCCGACACTCAGCTCAGCCTGCACCGGGTTTCCTCGCACGTCCGTGGCCTTCAGGTCGTAGCTGGCAGTCTCGCCGGGCAGGAACTGGCTCTTGGCGGGAACGATCTCAATGTTCAGCCGCTGCTCCACCGGCGGCACCTTGATGCTCTTCGTCCCCGTGTAGATGTTGTCGTCGTGCGCGAACACCGCGCTGACATAGAAGTTGGGCAGGCACTGCTGGGTGATGGGGATGTCCACCGTGAAGCTCTGCGATGTGGCATGGACCACGCGCTTCTCCATCACCGTCCGGCCTTCAGAGGTGATCAGCACACTGGCCGAGGGCACGCCGGTCATCACCAGGACGTGCGCCGTCTCGCCGGGCTTGTAGCTCGGCTTGTCCGCCACAATCTGGACGTTGCGCTCGCCTTCTCCCCAGCTCTCTTCGTTCGGCCCCGTGACCCACAGCCAGGTGTGACTCTCCACCTTGCGGCCTTCGGGCGTGGTCGCGGTGGCGCGCACCGTGAAGCTGCCGGACTCGGGGAGTGACAGCTGCGCCGTGCCATTGCCGTCGGCCCCGGTGTCAACCTCGGTGGCGCGAATCACCCTGTCGTCCGCTTTCCGGTTCCACCAGTGCTGCACCAGTTCCACGTGTACCCGTGTCCGCACTCCGTGCTTGTCGTAGTCCATGGCGCGCACGGTCACCTGTGCGGTGTCGCCCTGCTTGTACACGTAGCTCTGCGCCTGGGCGTCCAGATGGAAGCTGCCGTAGGTGGCCAGCACGGCGTTGTGCCCGGCAATCTCGCGATTGGCCGCGTCGGTCACGCGCGCCTCAATGCGGTAGTTGGCGTCGTAGGGGTGTTCCGCGTCGAACTTGGTCGGGATGCTGATCGTCAGGCGGCCCTCGGCGTCGAGCTTGCCGTCCTCGTCGAGGATCTCGCTACCGCCGTAATCAAATCCGCCTTCACCGCCTTCGGCGCCCGGCTCGCCTCCGGTGTCTTCCTCTTCCTCATCCCAGAACCAGGCACGCGAGGTGTGCACCACGTAGTGCACCTTGGCGTTTGCCACCGGCTCGCCGAAGAAGTAGCGCGCCTCGATGGTCGCCGTCACCTTGTCGCCCTGCAAGACCCGCGGTCTCGACGGCGTGACCTTCACGAAATATTCCGGTTTCTTGTACTCCTCCACCTCAAAGGATCCCATGGCGCTGCCCTGTCCGTTGCTCACCCGGATGCTGTAGCCGCCGAGCGCCGCCGTGGCGGGAAGGTCGAGCGAGCCATGCAGGCTGCCCATGGGTGAGAGTGGCAACGTCTTCTTGTAAACCTGGTTGTCTGAGACGTCGGTGATGACAACCTCGGCCTCGCGCTCCGTGGGCAACTGGATCGCGTCCCCATTGCGCTTGCGCAGGATGGCCTTGAACTGCACCGTGTGTCCGGGGCGGTACACCGGGCGCTCGGTATAGACGTAGCCCAGCCAGTCGGATGCCGGGTCGCTGCTCAGGCTCAGCGAGTACGGCGCCACCAGCGCCACATCGTCGCCGCGCTGCGCCAGCACCCACTCGGCGTTGCCGACAAAGTCCTCTTCTTCGTCGGCGCCCACGTCGGCCGCGTGTGAGCGCTCCAGCTTGGGCGCGTTGAAGCGCGCCTCACCGGCGCCGTCGTCAGCCGTCTTGAACTGTGCCGCCACGGCCTTCTGCCGCCACACCGTCACGGTGGCGCCGCCCAGGGTCTCACCCGTCTTGCGGTCGGCGGTGAACGCCACCACCTGGCCCGGTGAGGTCTTGGTCACCAGCACCATGCGCGTCACCAGCAGCACGGTGTAGGCGCGGTAGGTGCCGTCGGTCACCTCCACGACGTATGTGCCTGCGGGCAGAGAGTCCAGCGGGAGGTCGGAGGACTCGCTTACGTACTTTGGAGGCAGCGTGACACGCCAGCGCGCCACCAGTTGCTGTGAGTTCAAGAGCGGCACCTGCGCGAACTGCGTGGCGCCGCTCACATTGCTGCGCTGCGCCTGTTGCGCGTGGCGTTCGCGGATGGCCTCGCGCGACTCTGCCGAGAATTGATGGCGGAAGAAGTTGCGCAGGCCCACCCAGGTATCGTGCTTCCAGTCGTGGAAGCGCTCCAGCCAGGTGCGCTCGTCAATCCGCTCGCGCATCAGGTGCTGCGGGCCGAAGCTGTGCACGTCCTGCAGTCGCTCGAAGAACGCGAGCGCGTCGTGGACCTTGTAGACCCGGAACTCCAGGGCGTCCACGTTGCGGGCGAAGAGCCGCACCTTGGGCTTCTCTCCCGGAGCGAAGGTCTTGCTCGTGCTCACGGAGAAGTACACCTTGCCGCCCTGCGCCCAGGCAGAAGTCGCCAGGAAGAGGACTGCCAATATCGCCAGTACCGCCACTACGCGCTGCATACGCATCAGTAAGCCTCCCGCAGGATGTTCCAGCGGAATACGCCTGCAAAATCGGGGTTGTTGGGGAGCGGCCGCCATCGCCGGTCCGGGTGGTGCTGCAATTCATCGAGCGTCACGCGCCGCATCTCGCCGGAGCGTCCGTTGTCTTCGCCGGTGTGGTACACCAGCACGTCCTGCTCCGCGCCGAAATGGCTGCGCCCCACGTAAACCATGGAGTGAAAGGGCGAGCGCTGCTCCGGTTGGTGAAAGAAGAGAAGGTCGCCGGGAAGCGCGTTGCGCACGTCCCGGCTCACAAGGTAAGCATTGCGCGCCACCAGGGTACGGGCGTCGGCAAACTCAGCGAAGGCGCCATCGTTCAGGTCGTCGGCCCGGAAGCCGCCCGTGCGCACACGGAAAATGTTCGCGCCCAGCGGGGTGCGCGGATACTCGTACTTGCCGATGTCGTCGCCGCCCGGCTCGGCCACGTGCGCCGCAGCGGCCCACGCGGCATCATGCCGCCGCAGCGCCTCTCGGTAGGCATAGCGCAACAGCGCCGCGCAATCGTTGATCTCCGGCGCGCGGTCGGCGGGAGCCACAACCGCCTGCCGCTCCGCCAGCATGGTGAACCAGCGCCGGAAGGCCTGGCGCGCGGTCACGGTGTCCAGGCGCGCAAAGTCAGGCATGCCGTCGGAGAAGCTGTCGCTGGTCTGGAGCGTGGTTTCGAGCGCGGCGCCGGCGGGAAGGACATGAGCGCCGCTGACCTGAATGGTCACTCGCCCGGGATTGATGCCGACCGCGTAAAGGACCTCGAGTATGTCGCCCGCGGGGCGCACGCTCGGCGACTGGCTTCGTCCGGCTTCGCTGGCCGTCACCTGCAGGCCATCGGCGCGCAAGGTGCGCTCGTCCTCGGCCGCGATGCTGATTCGCACCGTACTGTGTCCGTCCGCGACGGCCGTGCCCGGCGAGACCTCTACCCGCAGGGCCGCCGGCTTGCCGGCACACGAAGCCAGCAGGCACGTCAATACGGCTCCGGACGCCAGCGGCACCATTCGCATACGCACGTTCGCCAGACAGAAGGAAGTAGTTTCGAGGTGCGATTATGCCATCCCGGCAGCGTATTTGCATGTAAAGATTTATGCAGTGGAATTCGCCGAACATGCCCGGCTGCAGCGGCCGGTGATGCCCCATCCTACGTGCCCGGCGCAAAGTGGTACCCTTTGGTGGAAAGGATGCACGCATGACGCAGTTTTCCGACCAGCCTGACATCAATATCACCAACTCCGCCGACTACCGCGAAGGCTACTCCAACAGCGTGCAAGTGCGCATGAGCGTCTGGGACTTCTACATGGCGTTCGGAGTCATGCAGCCCGGCGCGGGCAACAAGCTCGAGGTGCGCAACTTCCAGGGCGTCTATCTCAGCCCGCAGCAGGCCAAGGCTCTCGCCATGATGCTGCAGCAGAACGTGGCCAACTACGAGCAGACCTTCGGCGAGATCAAGCTCGATCCGCGCGTGGGCACCGGCCAGGTGCACTAGCCGACGGCATGGAACGTTTGCCCCAGCCTGTCCGGCGCAGTCCTGAGCAGCGGCCGGTCTTCCAGTTCGCACTCATCTTCTGCGCCCTTTTCGTGTTGCACGCGCCGTTCCTGCGACTGCCCTACTTCTGGGACGAGGCCGGCTACTACATCCCCGCTGCCCGCGACCTGCTGCTCACCGGCTCGCTCACCCCACAGACCACGCTGAGCAACGCGCACCCGCCGCTCGTGATCGCCTGGCTGGCCGCGTGGTGGAAGCTGAGCGCCTACACCGCCTCGAACACGCGCGTCGCCATGCTGCTGCTCTCTGCCTTCGGGATGCTGGGCGTCTTCCGCCTTGCGCGCCATGTCGCCAACGGTGCGGTCGCATTCGCCACCCTAGCACTGACGGTGCTCTACCCGGTCATCTTCGCGCAGAGCTCGCTCGCCCACCTCGACATGGCGGCAATGGCCTTCACCATCTGGGCCATTTATTTCTACCTCAGTGATCGCCTCGCGCTCTCCGTGGCGTTCTCGGCTCTCGCCAGCCTCAGCAAGGAGACAGCCATCGTCCTTCCGCTCTCGCTGTTCGCATGGGAGCTGATGGGCTGGGCGCTGGCGCGCTGGCATCCGGCGTTGGCCGCGCGCTGGGCGGTGTGGAAGACCTCCGGCCTCCGGCGCGCGCTGGCGCAACTCGTGGCGCTGCTGCCGCTCGCCTGCTGGTTCGCCTATCTCCATCACCGCACCGGGCACCTCTTCGGCAGCGCCGAGTTCACTCGCTATAACTTGGGCGCAACCCTCTCGCTACTGCGCTTCGCCATCGCGCTGGTCGAGCGGCTCTGGCACGCCGTCGGATACATGAACCTCTTCGTGCTCACCGCCGCCGTGCTGCTTGCCATGCGTCTGCCTCCGGTGAGCGACGCCGGTTTCGAGCGCCCGCGGCTCGCGCGCCACGTGCGCGCCGTCTTCGTGCTCATCATCACGGCCTACGTTGTGGAACTGTCCATCCTCGGCGGTGCGCTGCTGGCGCGCTACATGGTGGTGGTCATCCCGCTATTCATCCTGATGGCCGTCGCCGAGCTCTATCGGCGTCTGCGCGCGTGGCCGCTCTGGGTGGCGCTCTGCGGCCTGGCATTCGTGGTCGCACTCACAACTAATCCTCCGTGGCGCATTGCGCCCGAGGACAATCTCGCCTACGCCGACTTCGTCCGCCTGCACAAGGAGGCGGCCGGATACGTTGAGGCGCACTATCCCGGGCAGCGCGTTCTCACCGCGTGGCCTGCATCGGACGAGCTCAACCGCCCATTCCTCGGCTACGTCACCCACCCGCTCACCGTGGTGCGCATCGAGAACTTTACCCCGCAGGAGGTGCTGAAGGCGCAGCAGCAGCTCGAATCATTCGACGTGGTACTGGCCTTCTCCACCAAGTACGAACCGCCGCGCACGCTGCTCTGGCGCTGGCCGTGGTGGCGCCGCGTGCAGGAGCGTTACTTCGACTTCCATCAGGACCTG
>Ga0209777_10001079_pt1 | contig 41424 bp, 40 predicted proteins | sample FrelakmetHBP12HB_FD_187147 | JGI IMG/M metagenome (GOLD analysis project Ga0209777, IMG submission 187147) | Freshwater lake sediment microbial communities from the University of Notre Dame, USA, for methane emissions studies -HBP12 HB (SPAdes)... | ecosystem: Environmental > Aquatic >...
CGACGAGACCCCGGCCGATGGCCGGGGTCCGGGGAAACCGGCTGAGCACAGGTGTCACACATGACGCGACTCATGTGTAACCGATGTCGCGACTCAAGACACTGGCGCGCCCGACAGGATTCGAACCTGCGACCTTCGGCTCCGGAGGCCGACGCTCTATCCGCTGAGCTACGGGCGCGCGACGCAACCGCAGTTGGAACCGCGATCGGGCGGCAATGATACCCCGGGCCGGCGGGGGCCTCCAGAGGAGTTCGTCCAGCCACTCGAGAGGCTCTCGACTTGAGGTTCGAGCTGGGCCTCATATTGCCGGACAACGCGCGGCCAGGGCGCACATCCAGCGCTCGGCTGGGCTATCTTTGGCACAAACCCGCGACCCGCTCAAGGGTCATGGTCGCTCCATGGCCCGATTGTTGGATAGGCGACGACGTCGCGGTGGACTACGGTGCGCCGCATGCACGAGTCGAACCGCATCTGCCCCTGGTGCTCCACCTCGATCCCGGTCGATGCCGCCGCCTGCCCCAAGTGCGGGGCCGTTGCCGAAGGCTCGGTTGCGCAGGACATCCCCGGCCTGACCGTCGTCGAACCGAAGGCCACCCTCGGGCCGGTCGAAGGCCTGCTTCCGGACAGGTTGGACCCCAGAGCATGGCTCGACGCCGGCCATGGCGGCGATGCCGTCGACCCGGAAGCCGTGCGACCGCCCAGCGAGGCCGTCCGCCGCGAGATGCTCAAGATCGAGCTCGAGGCCGAGATCGAGAACGCCGGGGGCATGGTGATGAGCCCGACCGGCGACGAGTCGCGCGAGGCCGGGCCCCCCTCTGTCGAGGCAATCGAGGCATACGAGGCTGGACTTCTCGACGAAACCGGTCCGGCCGGCGAAACGGACCTCGGCGATCACGCCGCGCCCTGGGAAGATCCGGAACTGGAGAAGCGCGTTGAACCGGGGCAGGACGGCGACCCGAAGTAACGCGGGCCGAAGCTCCCACCCCACCGGGGCCGGCTCCGCGCGGTCGACCGCGCCGCCTACATCAAGCGCCTGACCCAGTCGCCGACCGACGGCGGATGGATGTGGAACGCGGCTTCCTCGGCCAGTTCTTCGGCTGTGTGCGCGTCGCGCGCCGTGCCGCCTTCGATTTCGTGCCCCAGATGGCTCATCACCGCCCAGTGCCAGCTGTGCTCGCCGCACCGCTCGACGACCAGTTCGTGACCGCCCACGTGGGCGCCCAGCGATACTGGAACCTGATGCACGGGGTCAGGCGAGATGGAGTGCCAGTAGCCGATCATCGGCGCACCTCCCCGGCCTCGTCCGGCCGGATCTCACGCCATCGAATATCCGGCCGGAGCCCGGACGAAAGCAAGGGCCGGGTTTCCCGAAACTCGCCGGGTCGCTCTCGCGATTGCCCGCGCAAGGCTGCCGGGGGTGACCCGCTCGTCGACTCGACGCCCGGGCGTTCCGCGCTGCCGGGGTCAAAGCGAGCCTCCGGCTGCGCCGCTCCAGCGTCGCCGGCCCGCTGGTTCCCCTGTGGGCGTACGATTGAGGCCGTCAGACGTCGAGGGTCAGCAAATCCTCGTCAAGCTCGAGGTGTTGCAATGGAAACGAACGGTCCGAGCGAACAGGGCGAAGGTTCCGGCACGAGCGAGCCCACCGGCGGGAATGCTCGTCACGAACAAGCGGCGCGGGCCCGTGAACTGGGTGAGCGCTGGGTCGGCCAGCTGCAGGAGATGATCGACCAGGCCGGGCGACAGGCCGGTCCGGTGCTCCGAGACGTGGCCGCGAAAGCCGCTGAGCTCGCGGCGATCGCGGCCGAGAACGCCGGCCCGGTCGCCCACAAAGCCGCCAACGTGACCGAGCATGTCGGCGATCGCCTGGCTGCACGCAGCAAGGAACTGGCTGCGGACCTGCGCAGGGCCGCGGAGGCGGCGCGCGCCCAGACCGCAACTCCGGCCGAGGAGCCACCCGAAGGGGCCAAGTCGGACGACGAGCCCGGGGCCTGAGCCGCTACGGCTGGCCGAACCACGCGCGGAATATCTCCGCGCCGTCGTTTCGGCTCAGCCGGTAGGCCCAGCCACCGTCCAAAGGCCACGTTCGGCCGACCAGGCGGTCGTCGCGTTCGGCCGACGCCACGAATTCGATCTCGTAGCGCCGGGGAACCGTCGCGAGCAGCCGACCCTGCCCGGCGGTTTCGAGCGCCTCTTCGAAGTAGTCGATGTAGACGCTGTTGTTGACGTGGCCGAGGGGATCGAGGTCGCGGCGCCGGACGCGGAAGTCCCGCTCGGCGGCGTTCGGCGGCGTCTCGGGCAAGGACACCTTCGTCATGTCGAAGGTCGAGGACCGGTCGGCGAGGAATGCCAGCATCTGCTTCGGCACGCGCGTCGGCAGGCCTCGCGAGTTGGTCATGACCCAATCGATCTCGAGGCCGGCCAGCAGCCTGCCCGCGGCATCGCAGACGTCGCTGTGACGACGCGCCGCGATCCGCCGATAGCCGGTCACCTCAGTGGTCACGAAGACCTTCTCGTACGTGCCGATCGGCCGCAGCACGGCGAGCCGAACCGCGCGAACCACCCAGGAGAGACCGCGCGACGAGTACCAGTCGCGCCCGAAGCCGAGTTCGGTCGAATGCTGCCAGGCGACGTCGGCGGCCCAGGCCGCGTAGATCGCCGTGCGCATCGTCTCGGCCGCGGTCGCCTCCTCGAAGCGGACCCGGTACGGCCGGACTATCCGATACGGAAGCACCTCGTCCAGAAGCTCAGGCTGCCCTTCCCCAGCGGCGGACCGTCCGGTCGGGCTTACACCGGTCGAGCGGGCGCCTGTCGGGCTCACGCCGGCCGGGGGTTCGCTCACGGTCTCAACCCCTTCAGCTCATCGAGCGACTCCAGGGCAACAAGCCGAGTCTTCTCACGGCTGGCGGTCGACCGGTCGAGACGCAGCTCGCATGACCGGCGCGAGTCGAAAACGACGAGGGCGACCCGGATATCGATCTCCTCGTCGGCGCCATGCGTTCGAGCGTCGTCGAGCTGGTTCAGGACGTCGGCATTGATGCCGCGCGCGCCCCACTTGCAGTCGTAAACCTCGGGCCGCGACGTGGATTCCACGGTTACGTCGTACGGGTGTATCTCAGCCGGGACGCCATCGAACAGAACGCGCCGCTCGCGCCTGACCGGCGCCCCCGGAGCTGCGCGGCCGGCGAGAAGTCGGGCCGTAAGCTCTTCCACGACGGCCCCTCGGTACTGGCTTCGAGCTGCCTCGCCGCGGTTGGCCACTTCGAGCGACGCGGCGAGGAGCAGCTCCGCGTGGCGGCCCAGTTCCTCGCCCGCGCCCGCGCCCGCGCGCTCGCCAAAGAGTGCTGGGAATATCCGGCGCCACGGCTCCGCTTCCGTGCGCTCTCCGTTCATCACGGCCCGGGCGAGCAGCCTCTCCGCGGTCGTGGCTTCCGCCAGCAGCGCGGCGACGCGGGCCACGAGCGGGTCGGCCTGGATGCCCGCATAGACTACGGCCCTGGCATCACGGGCGGCATCCTGAAACCTCACCGATCGCCCCGCCGGAGGATGCGGAACGGCGAATCCTCGTCGGGTTCGGGCGCGTCGGCCCCGGCCGGTTCGGATCCGACGCCTTTCGATGCGACGCCTGCCGGAGAGTCCACTTCACCGCCCAGGGCCAGGGCCACGACGTGCGGAAAGGTCGATAGCCAATCGATGGCTTTGTGCGGGTCCGAGATGAGGGCGACCTCGGCGATGGCCTCGTCAACCGCGGCAGCCTGGGCGGGCGACAGGGGCCGCCCCTCGTTCTCGGTGGCCAGGGCTCGAACGCTCGGCAGATAAGCGTCCACGAGGTCGTTTACGTATTGCCACTCGTCCTCGACCGTCTCGGCCAAGTCGGCCAGGGCACGGTAGGCCGACGCCGCCCGTTCGACGACGTCGCTTGCAGTCACGAGGTTGGATTCCGGAGCTTCGCTCACGAAGCAAGCGTACCGCCGGCGGGCCTGGGACGGCGGCTTGGGGCTGCGGCCGAAAGGCGCGGGAAACGCGTTTGTATCGCGCTGGAGCAGTGCCGAGGCGCATCTCGGACGCCCGGCACTCACTTGGCCTCGCCTCGATGCCGGACGGCGTTGAGCAATTCCGGCGCGGGGCCGCCTCTTTCCCTCTGTGAGTCGACCGCATGTCGAGGCGGCCGGATGGGCTCCGGCCCTTTGCCGGTCGGAGCGGCGGCTCGCCGAGCGAGAGCCCGAAGCGCAGACGGAACGGCGTCTGGGCTATCGTTCTACGGAATCGACGAGCACCGATCGAATGGCCGACGACTGATCGCGTCGGCGACGTCGCGGTGCCCGCCCGGCGAACCGTCGAACGGAGGATCGAGATGGATTTGAGCCTACGAGGTCGAACCGCCCTGGTCGGAGGTGCGTCGGCCGGGCTTGGGCGCGCGACGGCCGAGCGGCTGGCCGCGGAGGGCTGCAAGCTGGCCCTGTGGTCGCGCGGCGGCGAGGCGCTCGAGCGAGCCGCGGACGAGATCCGCAAGCTGCATTCGGTGGTGGTGGTGACCATCGCTGGGGATGCCGCGGATCCGGCGACCGCGGCCAAGGTAGCCTGGCAGGCCGAGCGAAGTCTCGGGCCGATAGACATCGCGATCCTTAACGCCGGCGGCCCGATCGCATCCGAGTCGACGAAGACCGATCCAAAGGAGTGGCGTCGCTCGTTCCAGCTTCTGGCCCTCACCCCGATCGAGATGGCGACCGCGCTGCTGCCCGGAATGCGCACGCGGGGCTGGGGCCGGATCGTCTCGATCATGTCGTCGGGGATCCGGCAGCCGATCCCAGATCTCTCCTATTCGAACGCCTGCCGGAGCGCGCTGCAGGCGTGGCTCAAGACGATCGCGCCCGAAGTCATCGCCGACGGCGTGACGGTCAACGGCGTCCTGCCCGGCCGTGTCGACACCGCACGCGTCGCAACGATCGACAAGTTCCGGGCCGATAAGGCGGGCGTCACGCAGGCGGAGATCCGGGCGCAGACGGAGAAGTCGATTCCGGCCGGTCGGTATGGCCGGCCCGACGAGCTGGCGGCCTACGTCACCTGGCTCTGTTCCGACCTGGCCTCCTATCAGACCGGCACCTTCGTCTCGATCGACGGCGGAATGCTGGGCGCCCTGCCTTGAAGTCGGGTCGTTGCGGGCAGATGCCGGTGACCTTCGAATTCGTTCGCACCGAGTTGGTCCCGTCGGCCGGGAAACCGCTCACATCGGCCGTGGGGTCAGTCGCCGCGATGGCCGAAGGAGCGGATCCCGAAGCTACCCCAATGACCTGTGTAAGGAAGCCAATCTTCGACGACGCGCTCGACGACGGCTGATGCGGGACCGTCGCGGAGAGTGTCGAGCAACCGCTCCAGGTCCGGCCGCGGACCCTCGGCCACGCAACGGACGCTACCGTCCTGCTCGTTGGACACCCAGCCGGTGAGACCGAGGCGCTCGGCGTGAGAAACGATGAAATAGCGGAAACCGACGCCCTGGACGCGGCCCCTGACGGAGGCCTCGAGGCGGGCCATCTCGCCACGGGTCATCGCCGGCGCCTCATCGCCGGCCGTCGGCGGGTGACGCCGCCACCGCCGGCGCGGACTGGACGCGCGGCCAGCTGAGGGCCAGGACGTCCAGGGCCAGCTCGGGGTTGACGTTCTCTTCGAGCTGCACCGAAATCGCGGTCAGCCGAGCCAGGAACGCCGCGAGCGCCACGGCGGAGACGGCAGGCGCAACCCCACGGACATCGTCCGCGAGCTCGAGCTCGCGGAGATGTCTCATACCACCGGCCCCTGCCACCGCCAGGTCTCTCGCAATCGATGACCAGATGCCGACGAGCGTGGCGGCTGCCGAGCGCCGCTCCGAGGCGGCCAGCTTGGGAGTGGCGGCTTCAGCGGGCTCTGCATCGTCCGCAACGTCCAGGTCCGCCGCGCGTGCCGCTTTGGTCCTACGGCGTGGACCGCGGCCCTGGGCCACATCCTCACCGGCGGCGGCCGGATCGGGCCGCGACTGGCCCAGCGCCGCGTCGAGCGCAACGGCGGACTTCATCAACTCGCGCACCGTGGCCAGCCGCGCCTGGCGGCCCTCGCCAAGCATGTCGAGAATGCCTCGGGCGATCTCGCCGCGAAGCCGTTCTGCGTCCGGGGAGCGGGCGAACGCCAGGGCCAGGCCCGGCCGGCCGTCGGCCAGCCGGGCGAGTCGAGCGGCCCGCGGCGCGTCGGCAACCCCGAGCTCCCCGAGCCAGCGCTCGACCTCCCGGCCGCCGACCGGGCCAAGGGCGAGCCGGACGCAGCGCGATCGAACTGTCGGCAACAGGGATTCCTCGCTGTCGGCGCATAGAACGATCGTGACCCCGGGCGGCGGCTCCTCGAGCATCTTCAGGAACGCGTTCTGGGCATCTTCGTTGAGACGGTGAGCCTGCTCGACGATGGCGACGCGCGCCCCGCCCTCGACCGGAAGTAGGGCAAGCTCGCCGATCAGGTGCCGCACGGTGCCCGGATCGGGGTGAGCGGGGTCGCCAATGCGGATCTCCCGGCCGGGCCCAGATGGGCCGAGCCGGTGCAGGTCCGCGTGATTGCCTGAGGCCATCAGGCGGCAGCTCCGGCAGACGCCACACGGCCGTGCGGCCGGAATCGGGGCGCGGCAGAGGAGGCCGGCAGCCAGGTCGAGCGCCAGGGTCGTCTTGCCGATCGAGCCCGGCCCGACCATCAGCAGGGCATGCGGCGCCCCGCCGAGGATCATCGATTCGACATCGGCCAGGGCGCGGAATTGGCCGCGCGTCGCGGCGTTCTTCATGGGTGGCGCGGTGGGCGCGCGGGCGCTCGTTGGCCGGGGCCGCCTGCTACTCGCCGCCCCCTTCGCCACCATCGCCGATCGATTCGGCCGGTGCTTTGACCGCGGCCGCCGGCCTGCGACGCACCGGCGCTCGCTTCTCGGGTGCGGCCGTCCCGGCAGCCGCTTCGCCAGCTTGGGGCTTCGTACCTCCAAGGCCACCTGCGCCGGCGGCACCGCCGTCGGCGGGCTTGCGCCGGCCGCGGGTCGCAGGCCTGGTCTTCTCGGCCGGAGCATCGCCCTGGCCCGTGGACTCGGCTTTGCGCTCCGCTTCGCCGGCTTCGGCCGGCTTGCGGCGTCCGCCCCGTCGAGCCGGGGCCTTCGGCACGGCGGCCGCGGCGGCTTGAGCCGTCCCGGCTCCGTCGGCGCCCTGGTTCGGCCCCGCCTCACCGGTGGCCGGCTTGGTCAGCTTGGTCGCGAGCTGAGCGCGCAGAAGCTCCTCGAGCTCCGGCGGAACCTCGCTCCACGGCTCGGCCGAGTCACGGCCACCACCACGGGGCACTCCGCCGCCGCGATGCTGCTGCGGCCCGGGCCCGCGCTGCGGTCGCTCGTCGCGTCGCCGCTGCGGTTGGGCCTGACGGACCACCGGCTCGGAATAGTGCGGCGTCGACGATCGGCCGTAGCGTTCGCGGTCCACGGCCGATGCATAGGAGCTCCGCACGCCGCGGCCGCCTCCGCCTTGACCTCGGCCGGCTCCGCCTCGACCGCTGCTGCGGCGGCGCTCGGCCAGCAGATATTCGGGGATCTCCGGCTCGGCGTAGTCGTCCTCGTCAGGGGTGATCGGCGCGAGCCGCTCCGGCCGACCGGCCATGCCGATCTGCGAGTCCCAGACCGACCCGAACTGATTCGGCCGGGCTGCCGGCGGAACCGTCGACTCGCCTTCGTCCGATTCGACCGCATCGCCTTCACCGACCTCGCCGATGCCCTGGGACCGGCCGTGACCGCGGCCGCGGCCGCCACGGCGGCGCCGTCGGTGACCGGTGGCCTCGGCGGGGCCTGCGCCCTCAGCATCTTCGGCGACCTCGACCTCCACACCTTCGACGAGTTCAACGACCGCCTCGCCGAGTGCCGCCTCGCCGGCCGGCTCGCCCGCTGCGACGCCCGACGCCCGCGAGAGCTTTTCGCCCGGCAGGGCAACCAGTCGCCCGCCGGAGCCGGCCTCCGTCCGGGCCGCAACGCCACGGGCTGCAGGCCGACTGGTGTGGGTGTCACCCACCGTCGCTTCCTCGGCGACCTCGACACGGCCTCCGCGGCCTCGGCCTCGGCCACGGCCACGGCCTCCTCGGCCCTCGGTCTGCTTGTCTGGGACCTCCGTCATGGAAAGATCCTCGTCGTCACCGGCGACCCGCCGCCCCGAGCGGGTGGAGTCGCGGTCGACGCGGGCCAGCTGCGTGATGTCGTAGAAGGCGTCGGCGACCTCGATCAGGTCCGAGCTGGTGTTGCCGCGGAAGCTGATGACTTCCACTCGCACGCCCATCTCCTGGACCGCCCGGATGGCGGGGGCGAAGTCACCGTCGCCGCTCACGACGATCGCGACGTCCAGGTTTCGAGCCGTCTTCATCATGTCGACGACCAGCTCGATGTCGAGATTGGCCTTGACCTTGCCGTCTCCGTACTTGCGGATGTCCTTGCTCACGACCTTGTAGCCGTGGCGGGCGAGGAAGGAATGGAAATTGCGCTGGTTCTCATTCTCGGGATCCAGCCCGGTGTATGCATATGCCCGGACGAAGTCACGCCCGGCCACTGCGGCCTTCAGCAGCGTGACGTAGTCGATGTCCGCGCCTGCCGCCTTCGCCGCGTAAAAAATGTTCGCCACGTCCACGAAGACGGCGACGTTCTTGCTCACAAATGAACTCCTTGATTGACTGGCCGGCGACTCTGTCGTCGGCCGTGTGACCTCAGGCGCCGGCGCTCCGTGGCTGCTCGGCTACCTGGGCAAATTCAGCGTCCGGTCGACGCCCTGACGGCGACCGCCGCCCTGTAGTTGTTGCCGGCCGACTTCGAGAAGCCGTGACCCTGCCAGTTCGAGAAGTGCTCGTCGTCCGACGCCAACGTGACTTCGACCGACGTGCAGCCCTTTCTCCGGGCCGAATGGAGCATCTCTTCGATCAGCAGATCGGCAACCTTGTCCCTGTCGTGACCGTTCGCGACCACAAGCACATCGACATAGCCGACATAACCGCCGGATCTGATCGATGGCCGGAGGCCGAGGACTGCACCGCCCGCCAGCTGGCGGCCCGCTTCGACGAGCGCGACGCTCGCGTGCGGCAGGTATACGAGCTGGCGAAGCAGGCCGATCGCGTCGATCGGAGAGTCGCCTCCAGGCACCGCCGCTTTCTCCGCGCATAGCGCGTAAAACCGATCGACATCGGTGATGCGGGCCTGTCTGACCACGTACTCCACTCGAACAGACGAACCTCAAGACGAGAGGGCGATCGCACTGCTCGCGACAGCCAGAACGGCTGGGGGTCGCTTGCGTCGGTGCCGGAACTCTCGGGGTGGCGAACGGTAACGTTCGGCAGCCACGCCTCGCTGGGTCGGCGACCGTGCAGATCCATCCGGCCCGCCAGACCGTAACTATACGGCAACTGTGTCAAGCGCAGGGAATCGATCTCACCTGGAGCAAACCCTCTTGCGTGAACCGATCGTTCGAGTACTGTACGATCCACAACTCGGCGGTGGCTCCAAAGTCCGAGTCTCTCGGCCGATCGTTCTCCAGGTGCCGGCGTAGGGATTACCTGTGCTGGGGGGCCGGGGGGGTCGGTCAATGCAGGAGCCAAGAGGAGTGGAGGACGTCCCGTATGAAGCTCAAACTGTTAGCAATCGGTGCTCTGGTTGCCCTCGTGGCATCCGCCTGTAGCTCGTCGACGAGCACGGCGGGTGCCTCGGCGGCCAACAAGGTCGTCACGCTCGGCGTCGACCTGCCGCTGTCGGGCGCCGAGACGCCGAACGGCCAGCCGACGCTCCAGGGCGTGCAGCTCGCCGTCAAGGAGAACCCGGTCCCGGGCTACACCGTCAACGTCGTGGCCAAGGACGACGCCCTCAACGGCAAGCACGACCCGCAGACCGGCGCCACCAACATCGGCCAGCTGGTCAATGACCCGACCGTCTTCGCGGTCGTCGGCCCGTTCAACTCGAACGTCGCCCAGGCCGAGATCCCGGTGTCCAACGCCGCCGGCCTGATCCAGTGCAGCCCGGCAAACACCAACCCCGGCCTGACCAAGGGCGCCACCGCCCTGGCGCTCCGGGCGACCAACCCGACCAAGATCGCCTACATCCGCGTTGCCACCACCGACGACATCCAGGGCCAGGCCGGCGCCGACATCGCCTACAACGTGGTGGGTGCCAAGACCGCCTATGTCGTCGATGACACCGAGACCTACGGCAAGGGCCTGGCCGACCAGTTCGTGGCGACGTTCACGGCTCTCGGCGGCACGATCGTCGGCCGCGACGGCGTGGGCGCCAGCGGTCAGTCCGACTACACGGCGCTTCTCACGGCCGCAAAGGCGAAGAACCCGGCCTTCGTCTACTTCGGCGGCGTGACCGCCACCGGCGGCGGCCTGCTGCGCAAGCAAATGGTCCAGGTCGGCATGGGCAGCATCCCGTTCGGCGGCGGTGACGGCATCAGCGACGGCTCGGCGGCGACCGCCAGCTCGTTCCTGAACGTTGCCGGCCCGGACGGCGACCTGAACACCTACATGACCGTCGCCGCGGTCCACGACATTCCGGACGCAGCCAAGTTCGCGACCGACTTCAAGGCCGCGTACAACACCGAGCCCGGCGCCTACAGCGCCTCCGGCTACGGCTGCGCCCAGGTCTTCCTGCAGGCCCTCAAGGCGGTCGGCAGCGATCGCGAGGCGGTCCGCGCCTACGTCACCACCACGACCAACACCTTCGCCACCGTGCTCGGCAACATCACCTTCGACGCGAACGGCGACACCAGCCAGCACGTCATCAGCGACTACAAGTTCGACCCCACCACCAAGGACTGGAAGTACTTCGAGCAGAAGGACTTCACCTCCGGTGTGACCACCACAGCCGCTCCGTAAAGTCGCGGTTCTAGATACGCGATCCAGGGGGGCCGGGAATCTCTCCGGCCCCCCTCTATGATCCGCGAAAGCGACCCGTTCAAAGCTTGACCCAGGAGACTCCGTGGACGCCGGGATCCTGATCCAGCAAGGTCTCAACGGCCTGACCATCGGGGCCATGTACGCCCTCATAGCCCTCGGCTACACGATGGTCTACGGCATCATCGAGCTGATCAACTTCGCCCACGGCGACGTCTTCATGGTCGGCTCGTTCGTGACGCTCTGGCTCCTGGCCACGCTGGGCGTCCAGGGCGCGATCAACAACCCGATCCTTCTCGTGCTCCTGTTGATCGTGATGTTCGCGTTCTCGATGACCGTGATGGGCCTCGTCGGCGTGCTGATCGAGCGCTTCGCCTACAGGCCACTGCGAAGAGCGCCGCGACTCGCGCCACTGATCACGGCCATCGGCGTGAGCTTCATCCTCCAGAACGTGATCCAGGCCTTGTACAGCACCGCCGACTTCAACATCCCGCAGGTCATCGACCCGCAAGCCGGCGTTTCCTTCACGATGCCCACCTTCAACGTGGGCGGGTTCGCGGTGACATCGTCGGAGGTGACCGCTTCCTACGTCCACGTCTTCATCATCGCCCTGGCCATCGCCATGATCATCACGTTGCAGCTGTTCGTCCACCGCACCAGGCTCGGCCGGGCAATGAGATCAACCGCGATCGACCGTGACGCCGCCCAGCTCATGGGCGTGGACATAAACACCACCATCGCCCTAACCTTCTTCATCGGCTCCGCCCTGGCCGGCGCGGCGGGTGTCGGCTGGGCTCTCAACTACGGCCATACCAAGTTCGACATCGGCTTCCAGGCCGGCCTCAAGTCGTTCACGGCGGCGGTTCTCGGCGGCATCGGCAACACGACGGGCGCCGCCCTCGGCGGGTTCCTGATCGCCTTCGTCGAGGTCTTCAGCTCGCAGCTGGGCTACTCCCGCTGGAGCGAGGCCATCGTGTTCGCCATCCTCATAATGGTGCTGGTCTTCAAGCCGACCGGCATCCTGGGCCAGCAGCTGGCGGAACGAGCATGAGCCCGCTGAGATCGCTCCTGTTCTGGCGTTCGGGATCTCCGTTCCGGGTGGCCGTGGCGAGATTGCGTGCCGGAAGTCAGCCGGTCACCACCCCGACTGCCCGCTTCTTCGGACGCCACCAGTCGCTCTCGGTCATCGTCGGCATGTCGATCGTCACGGCGATCCTGCCCTTCGTCATCCTGCTGCCCCCGTTCACCGGCTTCGGCACCCAGGGCGACTTCATCGACGGCTACGCCCAGGCGGGCGTGTGGGTGCTGCTGGCGATCGGCCTCAACGTCGTCGTCGGGCTGGCCGGGCTGCTGGACCTCGGCTATGCGGCCTTCTTCGCCATCGGTGCATACACCTACGCCTACGGGGCATCGCCCTTCTCCCACAACCACATCCCCTTCTGGCCCATGCTCCTCATCGGGGCGGCCGTGGCGGCCACCTTCGGCCTCTTGCTGGGCGCGCCGACGCTCCGGTTGCGCGGGGATTACCTGGCCATCGTGACCCTGGGCTTCGGCGAGATCGTCCCGGTCGTGTTCAACAACTCGGACCAGTACACCAACGGCACGAACGGCATCACCGCGCTGTACCAGCCGTCGCTGCCCATCTACGGCAGCTTCGGGTTCGGCAACCCGATGCCCTACTACTTATCCGTGGCGGCGATCATCGCGGTAGCGATGATCCTCCTGTATCGGCTGCAGGATTCCCGCCTCGGCCGGGCCTGGATGGCCGTCCGCGAAGACGAGCTGGCGGCCGCCAGCATGGGCATAAATACGGTCACCACCAAGCTGCTCGCGTTTGCCATCGGGGCATCGACATCCGGCCTGGCCGGCGTCTACCTCAGCTCCAAGCTCGCGATCGTCTCGCCGACGCAGTTCGGGTTCACCGTCAGCTTCACCGTCCTGGCAATGGTCGTCCTGGGCGGCATGGGCAACATCTGGGGCGTGGCCGCCGGCGCCTTCATCATCTACGAGATCCAGAGCCAGGGCCTCAAGCAACTCAACCAGTTTGTCGGCGGCCTGGGCATTCCGCCGATCCACCTCGGGCCCATCAACTTCGACCTGACGGCCATCAACTTCCTCGACTACCAGTACCTGCTCTACGGCCTCGCCCTCGTCGGCATGATGCTGCTCAGACCGGAAGGCCTCTTCCCAAGCCGACGCCGAAGAGCGGAGCTCCACGACATCGAGGACGCGGTCGACGCGAACCAGGAACTGGTTCAGCCGTGAGCGATCAGACCGCACCCCCAGTCCTGCGGACCGTCGGGCTGACCAAGGAATTCGGCGGCCTCGTCGCCGTCCGCAGCGTCGACTTCGACGTGCCTCCCGGCTCGATAACCAGCCTCATCGGGCCCAACGGGGCCGGCAAAACGACGCTCTTTAACGTCGTGGCCGGCCTCTACGAACCGACCTCGGGACACGTCGAGTTCCTGGGCCGTCGGATGATCGCAGCGCCCGAGCGTACCTGGCTCGAGCCCGTGTTCTGGGTTCTTCCGGCCCTCCTGGTATGGGCTCTGACATACCTGGCAGCCTCCGCCGGAGTTGGCGCCGGGACCGAGTTGGCCCAGGTCATGATCCTGGTCGGCCTGATGCTCCTGATCGCAACCCTCATAACGGCGGTCATCCGGCCGAGCTGGTACGACCGTTTCCTGGTTCGGATGGGCATCTTCAAGTGCGCCAGGCCGAATGACATGGTCGCGGCCGGCATCGGTCGCACGTTCCAGAATATCCGCCTCTTCGCCAACATGACGGCCATCGAGAACGTCCTGGTGGGCATGCACGGCCGGCTCAAGGCGAGCCCCCTCGACGCCGTTCTCCGCACACCCGGCCAGGTGCGCGAGGAAGCCGCTTCGGTCGGCGAGGCGCGGCGGCTCCTGGGGTTCGTCGGTCTGCCGACCCGCGAAGGCGAGCTGGCGAGGAACCTTCCCTACGGCGACCAGCGGCGCCTGGAGATCGCCCGAGCGCTGGCGACCAGGCCGAAGCTGCTGCTCCTCGACGAGCCGACGGCCGGGATGAACCCTTCCGAGACGGCTGCCATGATGGCCCTGTTCGGCCGGATCAAGACCGAGCTCGGCCTGCCCATCCTGCTCATTGAGCATGACATGCGGGTTGTCATGGGGGTCAGCGACACGATCACCGTCCTCGACCACGGCGAGAAGATCGCCGAGGGCACGCCGGCCGAGGTCCGGGCGAACAGCCGCGTCATCGAAGCCTATCTAGGGAAGGGCGCGGCATGAGGCTCCTGCGGACCGCTTCCCCCGCCCCAAGCGTCGCTGCAACAGCCGATTCGGGCGCGCCCCTGCTCTCTCTCCAGGACGTCCATGCCGCCTACGGCCGGATCGAAGCTTTGCAGGGCATCTCACTGGAGGTTCGCCACGGCGAGATCGTGGCTATGCTCGGCGGCAACGGCGCCGGCAAGTCCACGACCCTCAAGACGATAAGCGGGCTCATGCATCCCCAGTCGGGCCGAATAGAGCTCGAAGGCGTGGACGTGACCCACGTGCCCGCCCATCGCCTGGTCCGGCTCGGTATCGGCCAGGCGCCCGAAGGGCGCCGCATCTTCGGCCGCATGACCGTCCTCGAGAACCTCCAGATGGGGGCCTACTCGCGCCACGATCGGGCCGAGATAGAGGCCGATTTCGAGCGCGTCTTCAGCCTCTTCCCCCGCCTCGAGGAGCGCCGCAGCCAGTCGGCCGGGACGCTCTCAGGCGGCGAGCAGCAGATGCTGGCCATCGGCCGGGCGCTCATGGGTCGGCCCAAGCTGTTGCTCCTGGACGAGCCTTCAATGGGCCTGTCCCCGGTCCTGGTCGAGCAGATCTTCTCGATCATCACGGACATCAATGCCCAGGGAACCACGATCCTCCTGGTCGAACAGAACGCCCAGATGGCTCTCCAGGTCGCCAGCCGCGGCTACATCCTTCAGACCGGCAAGATAGTCCTGGCCGACACGTCGGCGGCGCTCGCCCAGAACGAGCAGGTCAAGAAGGCCTACCTCGGTATGTAGCCGGCCCCCGGACTCGGCCGCACGCCGGCGGCCTTGGCCCGCCGCGCAAGCTAGTAGAGCCGGCGGCGGCGCTCCTCGAAAACCTCGAACACGCCCCGTACGAACAGGACCAGCCCGACGGCCGCGAGCCAGAGGCCGACACCTCGCTGCGGCGGCCACGGCAGGAGATGCTGCTGCCACAAGTAGGCCAGGTACAACAGGTAGCCCAGCAGGTTGGTGCCGAACAGGATCAGGTAGGTCAGCGGGTGGTCGATCGCGATCGGCTTCTCGGAGGCGAAGGGAAGCGTAATCAGCAGCAGCGTTGCTACGGACGCCAGGAACATCAGAAAGACGCGACCGTCGGAGATGCCCATTCCGGTCCTCGCCGCAAGCTCGCCGGGCCCGCCGCCGAGCTGCCACCACTGCAGCATGGTCGAGCCGACGATCACGATCGCGCCGATGGCAACCAGCCAATGACCGCGGCTGGCCGAGGTGTGATGCATCGCAGGGTTCCTTAGGACTCGTAAACTTCGGGGCGAAGAACGCCCACGAAGCGAAGGTTCCGATATACCTCCCCGAAGTCGAGACCATACCCTACGACGAAGGCATCAGGGATCTGGAATCCGACATAGTCGAGCGGGATCTCGACCAGGCGACGAGCCGGTTTGTCGAGCAGGGCGCAGACCCTGATCGAGCGCGGGTTCTTTCCCTTGAGATAGCGGATCAGGTAGTTCAGGGTCAGCCCGGTGTCGATGATGTCCTCGACGAGCAGAACGTCTCGGCCGTCGATGGGCGCGCTCAGGTCCTTCAGGATCCGGACCAGCCCGGAGGACTCGGTCGACGTTCCGCCGTAGCTCGAAACCTCCATGAGGTCGATCCGGAGCGGCAGGCTGATGTGCCGCATCAGGTCGGCCATGAAGGGCAGTGAACCTTTGAGCACACTTACGAGCGTCAGCTCGCGTCCGGCGTAGTCGGCGGTAATCTGCTGCCCCAACTCGGCGACTTTGGCTCCGAGTTGCTCTTCGGAAAGCAGCACCTCCGCGACGTCGGCGACGAGATCCTGGGCCGGTTTCATCGATACCTCTTACATCAACTGGTGGCAGCGCGGGCGGCTGCCGACGCGGCCCTCCTGCCGGCGCGACGACGGGCGGAGCGAGAGCGATGTTCCCGGCCGGGGCGAGGCTCCTCGCTCGCCGGGGGCACCGTAAGGTCGGCGCCGTCCTTCTGGCTGCCGGACCGACCGAGCCCGGCCCGCACCTTGCCCGGTTCCATACTGCCTTCGGCTTCCTGATGCGGCGTGACTTGACCCGACGCGCCGCTCAGCTCCGACACCAGCGCTGCCCGACCGTACTTGAGCATGAGGGCTCGGAAGTCGCGGGCATAGAAAAGCTTGATCCGAAGGCCGGGGTATAGCTCGCGAAGCCGGCGGACCTTGCGGTTCTTCTTGCGGACCAGCCGCTGCTGGAGCGTCGTCAGTTCGACGAAGACGTCGAGGTCGGGCAGGAAGAAATCGGGCGCGAAGCTCTCCAGGACGTTGCCGTCGAGGTCCCATAGGATCGGGAAGACCTTTGGCTCATATTGCCAGGCGACCTCGTAGAAGTCGAGGATGCGGGCGAATTCGGCCTCGCTCGCATGGGCGAACCCAGAGTCCGACTGCGGACCGTGGGTCGTCGCCTCGTCGGTCATGCCGGCCCGCCCGTGCTGAGCTGCTCTCGCGGATCCACCTTCCAAGTCTACCCGCTCGGCGCAGTTGAGGACGCCCGGGACGGTGGGCCCAGATTGCTCCGAATACTCCCCAGGGGTATCATCGTGACTTCGCCGCGGCCTTGGTGAGAGGTTTCGATCGGCCCGGCGATCAAGAAACGAGGTCGGAGTTGACACCGCAGAACGAGTCGGCTAAGACGGTCGTCGCAGGGTCGGCCGCCGCAACCATGGACGCACCCGGCACGGGAACCGACACGTCCGAGCCGGATCCGACCTTCCGCCATTCATATTCGCGCGATCAGTCGATCCTGATCCGGCGACTGCGTCGCATCGAGGGCCAGGCTCGGGGCATCGAGCGAATGATCGAACGGCGCGAATATTGCGTCGACATCCTGCAGCAGACGGCGGCGCTCCGGGCCGCCATAGACTCGGTCGCCCTGCTGATCCTCGAAGACCACGTCCAGGGCTGCGTGCGGACGGCGGCCGAGGGGGGCGACGCCGATCGCTACGTCGAAGAGCTGCTCGACGTCGTTCGCCGGGCTCTCGGGAAGCCCGTGAGGAGCCCGCACGTCTGAGCTCGAGACGTGGGCGACGTTCGTCGTGGGTGAGTTGCGCGGTGAATTGCGACTGCCGTCGGTACTCGTCCAAGTAGGGCCGATGACGTGGCGATTTGTCCACAATCGTCGAAGACTCGATCAGATTCGTGGAGAACCTCGTTGACGGGCCGGCGGGCGGTGCCTAATCTCCGAAATCCGCACCGCTGCTGCGGACCGCAAGATGGGTAACCGCTTTGGCGAGGGGCCCGGGGAAACCCGGCCGGAGACTGGACCAGCGCGGCAAGACCGAGGGACGCCGGGTGCGAGAAGAGCCAACGCCGGGAGCGGCGCTACGGTGAGGAAACGGGAGTCCACGGATGGCCCCGCTTCCTGATCGCGATCCGCTCCCGACGTGCGTCAAGAACCTCGCCCCGCTGCCGGACGCGTATGTGGCGACGGTCCGGGCCGGTCTGGACGCCGCCCTCCGCGATGGCGATCCCTCGGCCGCGGCAGGTCTTACGGAGGCTCAGTTCGAGGCGATCGGCGACCACGTCCGCCTCCTCCTGGCCTGGAACGAAGCCGTGAATCTGAGCGGGATAAGCCGGCCGGAGATGATCGCTCGGGAGCACGTGCTCGATAGCCTGGCCGCGGTCCCACTCTTGCGCCGGGCCCGGATAGGCGAGTTTGTGGACCTCGGCAGTGGCGGCGGCTACCCCGGCCTGCCCCTGGCCCTCACCCTCCCGGCGCGGCGAGCGCTGCTCGTCGAATCCATCGCCAAGAAGGCGCGTTTCCTGACCGTGGCCGTGGACGCGGTGGGGATCGGCGATTGCGTCGCGGTCCTGGCGGCCCGAGCCGAGGCCGTGGCAGCGGACCCAGACCATCGCGGCCGCTGGCAGGCGGTCGTGGCGCGGGCGGTCGCCGAATTGCCCGAACTCTCCGAGTTGTCGCTGCCGCTGATGCGTATCGGCGGGCTTCTGGTGGCGTGGAAGCGGCGCCCGCTGGACGACGAGCTTGGACGGTCGGAGCCGGCGCTGCGCCGGCTTGGCGGCCGCATTGCGGCTGTTGAGCCGGTGACCGTGCCCGGCCTGGAAGACCACGTCCTGGTGGTCGTCGAGAAGGTTGCCGAGACGCCGCCCGAGTTTCCACGCTGCCCGGCCGCGCGCCGGCGACGTCCCCTCTAGGGCCGGCCGTGCGAATCGCGGTCCTGTCCGACATCCACTCCAACCTGCCGGCGCTCGACGCCGTCCTCGGCTCGCTCGGAACGGTGGATGCAGTCTGGCATCTCGGCGACGTCGTCGGCTACGGCCCGGACGCTGATGCAGTCGTGCGGCGACTCAGGGAAGCGGGAGCGATCGGCGTCAGAGGCAATCACGACGACGCCGCCTGCGGCGGCGACTCGATCGAGGGTTTCAATCCCGACGCGCGAAAGGCCGCGGAGTGGACGCGCGCTCACGTCGACGAGGCGACCCTCTCCTACCTGGCCGGCCTGCCGGAGGTGCTGACGCCGGACGGCACGGACTTCACCCTCGTGCACGGCAGTCCGCGTGATCCGATCTGGGAATATCTCAGCTCGTCATCTGGGGCCCGGGAGAGCCTGGCCGTGCTCGAGACGCGTTACTGCCTGGTCGGCCACACCCATGTCCCACTGGTCTTTCGGGAGAGGCACGGCGCCATCGAAAGGATGACCGTCGAGCCGGAGAGCCGCCTCGAGCTGGGCGCGGGCCGGATGATCCTGAACCCGGGCAGCGTCGGGCAACCGCGCGACGGATGCCCCGATGCCAGCTACCTGATCCTCGACACGGCCGCCGGTCACGCCACCTGGCATCGCGTCGCCTACGACATCGCCGCGGTCCAGGCGGCCATCCTGGCGGCCGGCCTCCCGGTGAGCCTGGCCCGGCGGTTGAGCTACGGCCAGTGATCGCGTCCGCGGAGCAACGTCAGCGGTCCGAGCGCGCCTGCGCCTGGTCGGAAGGCCCCCAACCTCTCTCTTTGGTCGGTGCAGAGAAAGCTCCGGAACGCACTCGCCCGGTGCCACAGGAACGGCATCGTTGGACCGAACGTCGTGCTAGCCTAACCCGGGCCGGCCGAACGACCGCGTCCGGCTGGGCACGGGGTCGGCCGGGGCAGGGACTGCCGGGTGCGCCCCGGAAGCCGAACACCACGACCGCCAAGCCTCACCGAGGATCGTGCGTTCAATGACCGCTCCCCGCCCGCCTCTCCACGGTCGCAAGCTGGGCGACCGGCGCGTCGTGGTCGATCGGCCGCACTCCGCCTACTTCCGCTACGCCGGGCCGGGCACGATGGTCGCCAAGGCGGCGGCGAGCGCGCCAAACACGGCCCTCGGCCGCCGCATGGCGCGCGTCAGGGCGTTCATCTTCGGCAGGCCCCTGGCGAACGACCAGGAGATCGAGGAGCGCCTCTCGAAGAAGCTGGCCCTGCCGATCTTCAGCTCGGATGCAATCTCATCTTCGGCCTACGCCACCGACGAGATCCTCAAGGTTCTCGTGCTTGCGGGGCTGATCGCCCTCTCGTGGTCGATGCTGGTCGCGGCTGCGATCGCGCTAATGCTGACGATCGTGGCCTTCAGCTACCGCCAGGTCTGTCGCGCTTACCCGTCCGGGGGCGGTGCCTACGTAGTCGCGCGTGAGAACCTGGGCCCGCGGTTCGGCCTCATCGCAGCAGCCGCCTTGATGGTCGACTACGTGATGACGGTCGCCGTTTCGAGCGCTTCCGCGCTGGCCAACCTGGCCACCGCCTGGCCCGCCATCGGCCCCTACAGGGTGGCCCTCGGTGCTGCGGTGATCATCCTCGTCACGGCGGCGAACCTCCGCGGCATCCGCGAATCAGGGAATATCTTCGCCCTTCCCACGTACATGTTCGTGGTCATGGCTCTGCTCACCGTCGCCGTCGGAATCTTGAACGTCGCGACCGGTCAGGCCCACCACCTCCCGGCCCCGCAATACGCCATCGCCCCGGAAACGCAGATGCTCACTCTCTTCCTGCTTCTGAAGGCATTCGCAGGCGGATCGGTGGCTCTCACTGGCGTCGAGGCGATCGCCAACGGCGTGCCGGCGTTCAAGCCGCCCGAGTCGAAGAACGCTGCCAACACCCTGATCGCAATGGCACTTCTCCTGGGCACGATCTTCATCGGACTGACCTTCGTGGGCCTGCAATACGGCGTTCAGGCCACCACCGAGCAGGGCGCAACGGTCCTCGGCCAGGTCGGCACGGCCGTCTTCGGAGACGGGGCGATAGCATTCGTCTTGCTGCAGATCAGCGCCGCGCTGATCCTCTTCCTCGCCTGCAACACGAGCTTCAACGCGTTCCCGCGACTCGCCGCGATCCTGGCCGCGGACGGCTACATGCCGCGCCAGTTCGGCTTCCGAGGGGACCGGCTGGCCTTCTCCTGGGGCATCGTCGTCCTGGCCGCCGTGGCAATCGGGATGGTCGTCATGTTCAAGGCCGACACCCACGCCCTGATCCCGCTCTATTCGGTCGGCGTCTTCATCTGCTTCACCCTCTCCCAGACCGGCATGGTCATCCACTGGCGCAGGGAACGCAGCTCGGGCTGGGCCTGGCGCAGCCTGGTCAACGGCTTCGGCGCGGTCCTGACCGGTGTGGTCTTCCTTGTCGTCGCCTCGGAGAAGTTCTTCGATGGCGCCTGGATGGTTCTCCTCTTCATCCCACTCCTGATTGCCATGATGCTGTTCGTCGGCCACCAGTACGCCGCCTCAGCACGATCACTGGAGATGAGACCCGGCGGCGCCGTTCCGCAGCCTCACCGGCACAACCGGGCCGTCATTCCGATCCCGGGCGTGAACCGGGCCGTGGTCCAGGCCCTCAACGTGGCCCGCTCGATCACCACGGACATACGGGCGGTCTACATCTCCGACGATTCGAAGAAGGGCGACGAGGTTCGCGAGCGCTGGGCCGTCGCCGTCCCCGACGTTCCGCTGGTCGTCGTCGAGTCGCCGTACCGGGCGGTAATCGCGCCTCTCGTCGCGTATCTGGACGTCCTCGACCGCACCTGGCCATCGGAGGATGAGGAACCGATCACATTCGTCCTGATCCCCGAGTACGTCGCCCGCAACTGGTGGGAACGGCTCCTCTACAACCAGGCTGCCAAGCAGCTGCGATCCACGCTCCTCGGGCGGCCGCACACGGTCGTGATCAACGTCCCGTATCGCCGCGACGACCCCCGAGCCGCGGCGGCGGAAACGGAGCCGGCGGGAACGCTCGTGGCGGCCGAGGACGGCCGGGGCCACTGACCGCCAGCACGGTGCCGAACGGCCGGGCGATGAGACCAAACGGCGGCGCCCGGACGCCCCGGTGGGTCGGCGCACCGGCACACTTCCGGCTCGTACGCTGCACCCGACCGGTGGTATCGTTCCGGCTCGTACGCGGTCGAAGAAGCGACCCCTGTCGAAAACGGAGGTACGGTGCCAGAGGCGATCTCGCCGGTATTCCGGCGCGCCGTCATCGCGCTGAGCGGTGGCCCCGTCGACGACGCCATCGTTCGCCTGGCCCTGGAAGTCACCCGCCAGAACCACGCCGAGTTGATCGCGGTCCACGTGGTCGAGCTCGACTGGACACAGCCCCTCGACGCGGACGTGGCCGAGCGGTCGGAAGAGGCCCAGCGGGTACTCGACGCGGCCGAGGCCATCGCCGAGGCAATGCACGGCAAGATCGAATCGGTGCTCGTCCAGGCTCGCGACGTCGGCGCTGCCATCGTCGACGAGGCCGCCGCGCGCCACGCAGATCTGCTGATAATGGGTCTGACCTATCGAACCCGCTTCGGCGGCGACTTTGCCATCGGGCGGGCCGTTCCCTACGCATTGAAGAACGCGCCCTGCGCCGTGTGGGTGGTGCGCGAGCCGATGGGCGAGGAGTCGCAATGAAGATCGTGATCGTGGGCTGCGGTCGGGTCGGATCGACGCTGGCCGAGAACCTCGATGCGGCGGGCCACGAGGTCATCATCTTCGACATTCGAACACCCGCGTTCGACCGTCTGCCGGAGACCTTCAAGGGCGCAGCGATCCGGGGCGACGGCACCGATGAGGAGGTCCTGAGACAGGCCGGCGCGTACGGAGCCGACATCTTCCTGTCTCTTACCGAGGGCGACAACCGCAACGTCATGGCCGCCCAAGTGGCCACGGAATCGCTCGCCATCCCGCAGGTCATAGCCAAGATCAACGACCCGGTGAGGGCCGCAGCGTATTCCGAGCTGGGTGTGGCAACGCTGTGCCGGACCAACCTCATGGTCAACGAGGTGGCGGCCTTCCTGAACCTGCCGATGCAGACGGGGCCGGGCATCGAGATCCCCGAGACTCCCGGCCACGAGCATCCGCATCCCACCGCCGAACGCGTCGAGAGAGCGACCCAGCCGGCTGTCGAGTCCCCGCCAACAAGCGGGGCGGGCGGGGCGACCGGCCGCTCCACAGTCATCACCAACGGGCCCGATGCGGCGCGGGTCCAGCGGACCGGCATTCGACGCTGGCGCGGCTGAGCGGGTAGGAGGTCGACGTGTTCGTTATCGTCGTAGGCGGCGGCAAGGTCGGGTACTTCCTGTCCCGCGAGCTGATCTCGGCCGGCCACGAGGTCGCGCTGATGGAGCGGGACCGGGCCCGCGCCGCGCAGATCACCGAGGAGATCGGGTCCATCGTCATCCCGCACGACGGTTGCGAGGGCAAGTACCTCGCGGAGGCCGGCGCCAACCGGGCCGACATCGTTGCCGCGGTCACGGGCGATGACGAGGACAACCTCGTCATCTGCCAGATGGCGAAGCACCACTTCGATGTGCCTCGAACGATCGCCCGGGTCAACAACCCAAAGAACGAGAGCCTCTTCAAGCACCTCGGCGTGGACGAGATCGTGTCGCCGACGCGCATGATTCTGGGCTCGATCGAGACCGACATCCCGGTTCACGAACTGCTCCATCTTGCCGCGCTCGGTGCCGGCGAGCTCGAGCTGGTGGAGGCGCAGCTGCGCGAGGGATCGCCGGCCATCGGCCGGCTTGCCGGCAGCCTGCAACTACCCGACGGCTGCTCGATATTCGCAATCATTCGCGACGAGCGGGCCCTCTCGATCAGATCCGACACGGACCTGCGCGTGGGCGACAAGGTCATCGGCATCGGCCGGACAGAGTGCGAAGGCGAGCTCCACAGGATCCTGCTCGGCGAGCCCGAAACCACGGCCTGAGGCCGCGGGCCCGATAGCCACCGCCGGCACTCCGCCCGCTGCGCACCTCCAGGCTGCATGCTGCGGCGAGCTCGCAGCCCGCATGCCCGAGACTCTGTCCCCTGCGACACAATTTCGGGAACACTCTTGACAACATCATTGGTAAGGTTCTAGGGTCCGTCTGTGACATTCGGTCGGTCGGCCGGGCCCATTCGGGGCCGCCAGATGATCGGAGCCCGACCGGTTGGAGGTGCAAGATGACGATCGTTCGCCGCAGTGGCTTCGGGGATCTGCTCTCGCTCCGCCAGGCCATGGACCGGCTGTTCGAAGAGAGTTTCGTCAATCCACGGACGTGGCAGTTCGGCGAAGGCCAGCTCGTCCCGGTCGACGTGTACGCAACCAACGACGAGGTCGTGGTCGAGGCGATCCTGCCGGGCGTGAAGCCCGAGGAAGTCGACATCACGGTCGAGGGCACCGCTCTCACGATCGCCGGCGACACGAGCTCGATGATCCCGGAGAGAGAGGGCCTGCTTCTGCAGGAGATCCGGCGCGGCCGGTTCGTGCGGACGCTCACCCTTCCTGCGGGGCTCGAACCCGACAGGGCCAGGGCCACTTTCGAGGACGGCGTACTCCGCCTTCGAATCCCAAAGGCCGAGCAGGTCAAGCCGCGGCAAATCAAGATCACGACCGGTGACGGCAATCATGCGCAGCCGGCCGCGGTCGGGGCGAAGTAGGGCGTCGGTGTCCGATCGACGGTTCCAGCGAGACCCTGAGCGCCCGTGTTTCGTTATCAGCGTTGCGGCCAGCCTGGTGCAGGCCCACCCACGCACGCTCCGGATCTACGAGGACGAAGGCTTGCTGGCGCCCGCCCGGACACCGACCAACATCCGCCTCTATTCCGAGAACGACATCCGGCGCATCCTGTGGATCAGGCGCCTCACCCAGGAGCGGGGCGTCAATCTGGCCGGGGTGCGCCTCCTGTTCGAGCTCGAGGAGAGACTCGGGACACGACTCCTGGAAGCCCTCTTCGACGAAGCCCAGGCCCGCGAGGCCGGCGCCGCAGCGGTGGCAGCGCGCAGGTCGGGTGCGGGTGAATCCACCGAGACAACGACCCAAAGCGCCGCCGAAGCCTCCCCCGAAGGGAGTGCCTACGACGACGGCACGGACAACGGCCGATCGGCCGGCGGGACCGAGCGTTGGGCGACACCGGTCGCTCGGCCAATTACACATATAGTGGCCACCCGCGTGACCACGACTCGATCAGGAGATTCCAATGACTGACCGGCCGGCCGACAAGGACGACGAGCAGCGAGTCAAGGACGAAGAGCGCACACAAGAAGGCGAGCCCCGCGTCCAGGTGCCGGGCGTCAGGGAACTGCCCCTCGTCGCCCTGCGCGAGACGGTCATCTTCCCCGAGATGATCGTGCCGCTTCAGGTAGGCCGAGACAAGAGCGTGGCCGCCCTCAACGCCGCCACGGCCGCCGGCGGCCCAATTGCCCTGGTGACACAGCGCCAGGCGGAGCGCGAGGACATCGAGAATCCCTCGGAGCTCTACGCCGTCGGCACCCTCGCCAAGATTGCCCAGGTGGTACAGCTTCAGGACGGGACTGTTCGGGCAATCGTCCAGGGTCAGAGCCGTCTGCGCGTCATCGGCTTCGTCCAGACCAGCCCGTATGTCATCGTCAAGGTGGAGGAGGTCCCGGATGTAGCCCCGGAGGGCATCGAGATCCAGGCCATGATGCGGACGGTCCAGGCCCAGATCGAGCAGTACGTCGCCAACGGCGCACCCGTACCGCCTGAAGCGGCCGTCGCTGCGCGCAATATCAGCGAACCGGGCCTGCTTGCCGACATGGTCGCCTACAGCCCGGACCTGTCCACCGAGCAGCGGATGGAGCTCCTCGAGACGAGTGACGTGGTCGAGCGACTCAAGATCGTCTCCGCGTTCCTCGGCCGCCAGATCGAGATCCTCGAGCTGAAGGGCAAGATCCAATCCGAAGTCAAGTCCGAGATGGACAAGACCCAGCGCGAGTACATCCTGCGCGAGCAGCTAAAGGCCATCCAGCGCGAGCTCGGCGAGGACGACCCACAGCAGGCCGAGATCAACGAGCTGCGCGAGAAGGTCGAAGCCGCCGGTATGCCGGAGGAAGTCAAGGCTCGCGCGCTCAAGGAGGTCGACCGCATGAGCCGGATCCCGTCGGCCTCGCCCGAGGTCGGCGTCATCCGCACCTATGTCGACTGGCTCGTCGCCCTGCCTTGGAACCAGTCCACCACGGATAACCTGGACATCAAGGCCGCAGCGGTAATCCTCGACGAGGATCACTACGGCCTGGAGAAGATCAAGGAGCGCATCCTCGAGTACCTGGCCGTTCGAAGCCTGGCCGAGACCTTGCGCAGCCCGATCCTCGCCTTCGTCGGACCGCCCGGCGTCGGCAAGACCTCGCTCGGCAAGAGCATCGCCCGAGCCATGGGACGCAAGTTCGTGCGCATGAGCCTCGGCGGCATCCACGACGAGGCGGAGATCCGAGGCCACAGGCGAACCTACATCGGCGCCCTGCCCGGTCGAATCATCCAGAGCATCAAGACGGGGGGCTCGAACAACCCAGTTTTCATGCTCGACGAAGTCGACAAGATCGGCATGGACTTCCGTGGCGATCCCAGCTCGGCACTTCTGGAGGTACTCGATCCGGAGCAGAACAACACCTTCCAGGACAACTACCTCGAGGTGCCCTTCGACCTCACGAAAGTGCTCTTCATCACGACGGCCAACCTGCTCGACCCGATCCCGGCGCCGCTGCGCGACCGCATGGAGGTCGTCCAGCTGCCGGGCTACACCGAGACCGAGAAGATCGAGATTGGCAAGCGGTTCCTCATCCCCAAGCAGATGAAGAACCATGGCCTGAGCGAGAAGACGATCGCCATCACGGACGAGGCAATGGTCGAGCTGGTCCGTTCATACACCCACGAGGCCGGCGTCCGCAATCTCGAGCGCGAGATCGCGAACGTCATGCGCAAAGTAGCGAGGGCGGTGGTCGAGGGCCGCAAGCGCAAGACCGTGGTGGACGTCAAGAAGCTCGCCGAGTACCTGGGGCCGCAGCGCTTCGAGTACGGCGAACTGGAGGCCGAGGACCAGATCGGCTCCGCGACGGGCCTGGTCGTGACCGAAGTCGGCGGCGACGTGATCGCCATCGAAGTCACGCTCATGGAGGGCAAGGAGGACTTCATCCTCACCGGCCAGCTCGGCGAGGTGATGCGCGAATCGGCGCGTGCCGGTTTGTCCTGGATCCGCGCCCACGCCTCGGCGCTCGGGATCAAGCGCGAAGTGTTCGAGAGGAACACGTTGCACATCCACGTGCCGGCCGGCGGCATCCCCAAGGATGGCCCGTCGGCTGGTATCACGATGGCCACGGCCATGATCAGCGCCTTCACCGGCATCCCCGTCCGCAAGGACGCGGCGATGACCGGCGAGATCACTCTACGCGGCAGGGTTCTCCCGATCGGCGGGCTAAAGAGCAAGATCCTGGCGGCGCACCTGTCGGGCGCCAAGATGATCATCCTGCCGCGCAAGAACGAGAAGGATCTGCGAGACATTCCCGAGGAGATCCGAAAACAGATCAAGCTGGTAACGGTCGACAACATGGAGCAGGTTCTCGATGCGGCTCTCAGGCGCAAGCCGACGCCGCTGCCGGCGGAACCGGGCAAGACTGCCCAGGGCGGCAAAGGACCCGAGCCGGAGCCCGAAGCCGAACCCCGGGTCGCCCGGAGCTTCCCGCCGCCGGTCGACCAACCGCCGGCGATGGCGCTCGTCGAGCCACGTCTGGCAACTTGGGTGGCCGAGTAGGCATCCACCGCATTCGCAAGGCGCCACCGGGCGGAGGTCTTGGCAGGCGGGAACAGGCGGAGCGAGCGGGCGCACTCCTAGGTGCGTGAGCAAGCGGCGGAAGGCCCAACGAAGCACTGGCCCGTCTGAGCGGCGACCAACCAGGACCGAGAGGGTCCCATGGAATACAAGGACTACTACAAGACGTTGGGAGTGCCGAGAACGGCGCCTCCCTCGGAAATCAAAAAGGCCTATCGGCGGCTGGCACGCGAGCTCCACCCTGACCGCAATCCCGGCGACAGGAGCGCAGAGAGCCGCTTCAAGGAGGTCAACGAGGCCCACGAGGTCCTGGCCGACCCCGAAAAGCGCGAGCAATACGACCTGCTCGGTTCGAACTGGGAGCAGGTGTCGCGCGCCGGGGGCGGGCCCGGCAGCCCGTTTGCGGGTAATCCGTTCGGGCCGGGTGGACCCTTCGCAGGCTACGGCGCCGCCGGCGGGGGAACCAACGTCCGCTACGAATTCCACTCAGCGGGGTCGGAAGACTTCTCCGACTTCTTCCGGATGTTCTTCGGTGGAGCGGCTCCGGCCGGTGCAACTCAGACGAACACGGCGAACCGCAAGAGCGGCGGCCGTCGTTCCGGCAACCCCCTGGACGACCTCTTCTCCCGGCTGCGCCCCGACGGCGCGGGCACGTCTTCCTCTACCGGTACGGCAACGGGAAAGACCCCGGGCGACGCCTCCGGCGCGAGGACGGGCGGACCAACGCCACGCGGTCGCGGCACCCGCCGGGGCGAGGACGTCGAGGTCGAGGTCGACTTGAGCCTTGAAGAAGCCTTTCACGGCTCCGCCCGACTCGTCCAGGTCGGCGATCGGCGCCTCGAAGTGAAGGTTCCGGCCGGCGTGGAAACCGGCAGCAAGATCCGCCTAAGCGGCAAGGCCGGCTCGGGCGCCGACGCGGGCGATCTGTATCTGATCACGAAGATCCGGCCTCACCCGCTCTTCACTCGCAACGGCGCGGACCTCACTCGCGAGTTGCCGATCACGCTCGGCGAGGCGCTGCTCGGCGGCGAAGTGGAAGTTGAGACGCTCCGTGGCCGCGTGCTGCTGAAGGTACCCGCCGGGGCACAGGCCGGCCAGACGTTCAGGCTGACCGGGCAGGGGATGCCTCGCCTCAAGGGCGACGGCGTGGGCGACCTCTACGCGCGGATAAGGATCGTGATGCCCGGCAAGCTGGAGGGCCGTCACCGGAAGTCTGCGGAAGAACTCCTTCGCCAGATAGCCCAGCCGAATCCACGCACCAAGACATAGCCGACTGCAGGTCGCCGCTCGGCGGAGCGGCGACCTGAGTAAGGGACACGCAATGAATCTCGACCGCTTCACCCAGAAGGCCCAGGAATCGATCGCTGCCGCCCAGCGCCTCGCCGAGGAGCTGCAGAGCCCGGTGCTCGATTCCGAGCATCTCCTCGCCGCTCTGGCCGAGGACGACGACGGCGTCCCGGCCGAGACCCTGCGCCGCCTCGGCGTCGATCTGACGGAGTTTCGCGGCCTGCTGGCGACCGCGCTCAACAAACGGGCCAGGATCCAGGGCGGCTCCCTGTCGGCGGACCCGCGCCTCCGTCGCGCCATCGATAGGGCCGCGGACGAGTCGAAGCGCCTGAAGGACGAGTATGTCTCCACGGAGCACCTGCTCCTTGCCATCGCCGAGGGCGGCGGTGAAGCCCAGACACTGCTGGACCGTAGCGGAGCCAACAAGGAGGCGATCCTCCGGGCTCTGACAAGTGTCCGCGGCGGCCAGCGCGTGACCAGCCAGAATCCCGAGTCCACGTACGCGGCCCTGGACAAGTACGGCCGCGACCTCACCGCCGAGGCGCGCGCCGGCCAGCTCGACCCCGTCATCGGCCGCGACGAGGAGATCCGGCGCGTCATCCAGGTCCTCTCGCGCCGCACCAAGAACAACCCGGTGCTGATCGGTGAACCGGGCGTCGGCAAGACCGCCGTGGTCGAGGGCCTGGCCCAGCGCATCGTCCGAGGCGACGTTCCCGAGACGCTCAAGGACAAGAAGGTCATCTCGCTCGACCTCGGCTCGCTCATCGCCGGGGCTAAGTACCGCGGCGAGTTCGAAGAGCGACTGAAGGCCGTCCTCAAGGAAATCAAGGACTCCGAGGGTCGGATCGTCCTCTTCATCGACGAGCTGCACACGGTGGTCGGCGCGGGAGCGGCCGAAGGCGCCATGGACGCCTCCAACCTGCTCAAGCCGATGCTGGCCCGCGGCGAGCTGCACACCATCGGCGCGACGACTCTCGACGAATACCGCAAGCACATCGAGAAGGACGCCGCCCTGGAGCGGCGCTTCCAGCCGGTCGTCGTCGACCAGCCCACGGTCGAGGAGACGATCTCGATTCTTCGCGGCCTGCGCGAGAAGTACGAGGTCCACCACGGCGTCCGGATCACGGACTCGGCGCTGGTGGCGGCGGCGACGCTGTCGAACCGCTACATCAGCGACCGCTTCCTGCCGGACAAGGCGATCGACCTCGTCGACGAGGCGGCCAGCCGATTGCGGATGGAGATCGACTCGATGCCGATCGAGTTGGACGAGCTCGAACGCCGCCGGGTCCAGCTCGAGATCGAACGCGAGGCGCTGCGCAAGGAGACCGACGAGGCCTCGAAAGCTCGCCTGGACATTCTCGAGCGCGAACTTGCTGACATCGGCGAGCAGGCGACCGCCATGAAGCAGCGCTGGGGAACCGAGAAGAGCGCCATCTCGGCGATCCGGGCCACCAAGTCGGAGATCGAATCGCTCCAGGTTCGGATCGACCAGGCCGAGCGCGAGGCCGACTTCGGCACCGCCGCCCAGCTCAAGTACGGCAGGCTGCCAGAGCTGCAGCAGCAGATGAAGGAGCGGGAGGCGGCGATCGCCGCGTTGTCCGGTCCGGATCGGCTCCTCAAGGAGGAGGTCACGACCGATGATATCGCCGAGATCGTCGCGGCCTGGACGGGCGTGCCGGTGACGAAGCTGCTCGAGGGCGAGACCTCCAAGCTCGTCCACATGGAAGAGCGGCTGCACGATCGCGTCGTGGGCCAGGACGAGGCCATCCAGGCGGTCTCGGATGCGGTCAGACGGGCGCGGGCCGGCCTCAAGGATCCACGACGACCCATCGGCTCCTTCCTATTCCTGGGCCCCACCGGTGTCGGCAAGACTGAACTGGCGCGGGCCCTGGCCCAGTTCCTCTTCGACGACGAAACGGCCATGGTCCGCATCGACATGAGCGAGTACATGGAGAAGTTCTCGGTCTCGCGGCTCGTCGGCGCGCCTCCCGGCTACGTCGGCTACGAGGAAGGTGGCCAGCTGACCGAAGCCGTCCGACGGCGGCCTTATCAGGTCGTGCTGCTCGACGAGATCGAGAAGGCGGCCGGGGATGTCTTCAACATCCTCCTCCAGGTCCTCGACGACGGACGCCTGACCGACGGCCAGGGCCGGACGGTCGACTTCCGCAACACCGTCCTGATAATGACCAGCAACGCCGGGTCGCAGTTCATCTCCGCCTTCACGGCGCGGGGCGATGCGGGCGACGAGACGGCCTACGAGGGAATGAAACGCCAGATCATCGAGGCCCTGCGCGTCCAGTTCCGGCCCGAGTTCCTGAACCGGATCGACGAAGTGATCGTCTTCCACGCCCTCAACGACGCCGACCTTGCGGCCATCGTGGAGTTGCTGCTCGCAGACCTGGGGCGGCGGCTGGCCGACCAGGACATCGAGCTGGCGCTGACTCCGGCGGCGAAGGCGCTGATCGTGCGCGAGGGAACGGACTCCGCCTACGGGGCGCGGCCGTTGAAACGCACCATCCAGCGCCTGGTCGAGAATCCGCTGGCCCGGGCCCTCGTCCGGGGCGAGTTCAAGCCCGGCACGGCGGTATTCGCCGACGCAGACGCCATCGGCGGGGTGCTTGTCTTCCGCTCGGGCGATTCCACGGTGGTAGCGGATGCGGGTCGGCGGCGCGATGCGCGCGGGCGTGGCTCGCGGGAGCCGGCCGACGCCAAGGCCGGTTCCGCCGGGTCCCCGGCCGTGGACCGGCTCTGGACGCCGCGCAACGGTGACGACGAGGGCCCGAAACGCGTCAACTAGACTTCGGGGGCTCATCCCGACGTCGTCGAGGTTCAGTTGAGGTTCGAGCTCGTTCGCGACAGGCTCGAAGCACTGCCGCGGGATCTGCCTGCAGCGCCGGCCATCCTGATGCCGATGCGCCTCGACGCGCCCGGGGCGCTCTTTCCGCCCGGGCCAGCCCAACGCGGTCGGCCCGCAGCAGTACTGGTGCTGCTGTTCCCAGACGCCGAAGGGCAGGCTCGTGTCCTGCTGACGACCCGCGTTCCCCACGGAATAGAACATGCCGGCGAGGTCAGCTTCCCGGGCGGATCGGCCGAGGCCGGCGACGCCGACCCGATCGACACCGCTCTTCGCGAGGCGGCCGAGGAGGTCGGCCTCGACCCGACTGCCTGCGGGCTTCACGTCACCGGCGTCCTGGAAGTCTTCGCCCTGACCGTTTCCGGATATCGGATTACGCCGGTCGTGGCCCTTGCCGAGCGTCGGCCGGAATATCGCCCCAATCCGCGTGAGGTGGCCCGGATCGTCGAGGCTCCGGTCGAGGCGTTCCTGCCAGAAGCACCGGTAGAGCTCGAGGAGCGGGTAATCCGCGAGCGGCTGATCCGCTACGGCCTGTATGCAGTGGAGGGCGAGCGCGTCTGGGGAGCCACGGCCCGGATGCTCGGTCAGCTCGGTGCGCTGCTCGGCCTCGAACGCCCGGCGGAGACCGCCGGCCACTCGGCCGCGGCCGGGGACGACGCCGCCATCCGAACCGCTGCGGCCGCTGATGACGCCGCCATCCGCGACTTCATCGAGGCGCTCGCCCCGGAGCTCGTCCACGCCCTACCGCCGGCGTCGGAGCTCCTGCTTGCCGAAGCATCGGGCCGAATCACGGGCGTCGCGGGCTGGGCCCCGTGGGACAGGGTTCGCACGGCCGACGACCCGCGAGGCTTCGACGGCCTCACCCTCCCAGAGGCCGATTGCACGGCCGAACTGACGCTCCTTGCCGTCGCTCCGAACCTGCGCGGCCGTGGCATCGGCCGCGGCCTGACGACGGCCGTTGCTCGCGCCGCCGGGGCGGCGGGAAAGGCCAGGCTGCTCGCCTGGACGCTCGCCGACTCGGACGTCCATCCCTCGTCCATCGCCGCCCGAGCGTTCTTCCACTCGAACGGGTTCATCGACCTCGCCCTCGATCGCCGCATTCAGGCTCGCGGCGAGGATCGACTCCTGCTGAGTCGCCCGCTCCGCTGAATTCGCCCGGCCGCGGCCACGGTCCTATCGAAGGCGAAGGCCGAACAGGCGGCCTGACAGCAGGCGCGGCGGCCTCCGCCCGACCTGCGCGGGCCTGCGGCCCATGTTCCAGGTCATCTGTCCCGGCTGGCGCCACGGATCCCTCACGGGGAGGCCACCAAGTATCGTTCGGCCATCGCCGCCGTCCTCGCAACGCCGGAAGGCTCGGGGGGCGCGCTCACTAGGAGATGACTTGGACTTCTTGATGCGCAAGATGACGGGCACCACCGGCCCCATCAAGAACGGCGTGCCCAGCGACGCGCTCATAGAGAGCATTGCCGACACCGGCACGACCGTCTCGACGCCGTCCACCGGGCCCGACGCACCCGTGTACCGGCTCGGCCTGCAGGTGACGCCGATCGGTGGCGCCGGCGCGCCGTACCAGGTCGAGATCAAGGCGGTGATTCCGCGGCTCTACATCCCCATGGTTCTGCCCGGGGCTCGCATCGGCGTGCTGATCGACCCGACCGACTCGACGAAGGTCTCGGCCGACTTCAGTCGCATGGGTGCCATGGCCGGCCCCTCCATGGCCGCCGCGACCCCGCCTCCCCCCGGTGGCTTCTCGATGGACTTCGATGCCAGCGGCGCGCCCGCGGCCGGCGAAGTGGCCGCTCTCGCGGGCGGCGTTCGGAGCGGTTCGGTGAACACGATCAGGGGCAGCGCGGATCAGCTCCTGGCAACCGGCACGCACGGCACGGCGACCATCACCACCGCCATGCCCCTCGGCCAGACGGTCGGAGACATCAATCCCGCGGCCGATCCTGCGCGTCTCAACGACCCGATATGGCTCTTCACCGTCGAGTGCGAGCTGGCCGGCCAGGCGCCGTTCCCCGCCGTATTCGGTCACCGCGTGCCCGTGGCAAAGCTTGCGTACGTGGCCCCCGGCGTGAAGCTGGCCGTCGCCGTCAACGAGGCCAACAAGAACCAGGAAGTCGCGATCGACTGGGACAAGTCGCCCATCGGCTGACCCACGAGATCTGTCGGCGCGGGACACCGGCGGCCACAGACACCGGCAGCAACGGGGGACACCGGCGGCGCCGGGCCCGGTCGACTTCTGGTGCGTTGAGGCTGCCGGGGTTGGAGAGCGCCTGGGTCATGACCACGGGGCTTGTCCCGATAACTGCGAATCGGCCGGAGGACGGCCAGATGGCCGCTTTGGTCGGAGCCGTCAGCAAAGGAGCCCTGCCGACGATCAGGGGCAGCGCCGATCAGATCCTGGCCACCGGCACTCACGGCACTGCGGTCATCACAACGGCTCAGCCGCTCGGCAAGACGGTCCGTGACATCAATCCGGGGGCGGATGCGTCACGCCTCAACGACCCTGTTTGGCTCTTCACCGTGGAGATCAGCTTTGCCGGCGAGTCGCCGTTCCCGGCCGTGTTCGGCCACCGCGTTCCTCTGGACAAGCTGTCGGCTGTTGCCCCCGGCGTGAAACTGGCGGTCGCGGTCGGCCAGACGGACAGGAACCACGAAGTGGCCATCGATTGGGACAAGTCGCCCATCGGCTGATCGACTATCGCCCGAGCGACGGCCCACGAGCCGAGGCCGCGCTCGGCTCGGACGCGGCGTGCGCCATCGTGGATCGAAGGCCCGTCCACGCCGTGCGTTCCGGACGGGCCTTCGTGTCGTCCGTGACCGATGCCGAAGCGACCTATCTCCAATGCGTCGGCGCCGCCTACCGGCCGCCCGAGGGGCTGCAAGGTTCGGGCGAGATCGCGGCGAGAGTCACCTCGGTCGCCTGCCGGGGACTACCGCCGACGTCGCTTTGGCTTGGCAGCCGCCTTGGTGCGGATCGTGGCTTCAGGATGCGACGTCCTCGAGCGCTGGAAATAGCGCTGGCGGGCGAGACGCTCCTCATAGGCCTGGATCAGCGGCGGGAAGTGGATGAACCGGATCCAGACGAATAGGACCGCGCCGCCGACCATGGTCGGCAGGACGAAGATGAAGTCAAAGCCGAAAATGGCGAACATCATGAGCAGCGCGAAGACCCCGACCGAGGTCCACATCAGCCACTCGTTGAGGTCGAGGAAGACCGAATAGGCGCGGAGCCGCCGGCCCTGGAAATTGTAGAAGACGATCGCCACCGCCAGCAACGCTAGCGAAAGCTGCCAGGTCGGGTCGAACAAAGCCGGGAAGTTGGTCTTGTTGAAACCCACGAGCAGCGTGCTGATGTTGTTCCACGGGCCGTTCACGCGGACCCTCCGAGTGTTCAGTCGTTAGCGGTCGATTGACCTGGATAGGCGCTCACCGGAGACACTTTGGCGGAGCACCGACGCGGAGACCAGGATAAAGCCGCCGCAGCCTGCGCCCTGTGCGCCTGCGATTTCGCGTTTACGGAGTATGCCATGACCGGGCGCTATACTCGGGCTGATCCGGCAACCGGGACCGAATGGAGCCCGGCGCCTGGCCAGCCGATCGGCCGGGCGCCGCCCGGCGCGGGCCCTCGGACTTCGGAGCCGGATCTCAGGCAGCTGGGAGGTAAGCCTGGTGCGAGCCTTGCTCTCGGTGGCAAGCCGGGAGGGCATCGTCCCCTTCGCCCGCGAGTTGCTCGCCCTCGGGATCGAGGTTTTCGCCACCGACGGCACCCGCGAAATCCTGGATGGTGAGGGTGTCGAAGTCCGATCCGTCTCGGAACTGACCGGCTCCGAGCCGATTGCGGGTGGCCAGGTGAAGACGCTCCACCCCGCCATCTACGCCGGCATACTGGCCCGACGCGACAAGCCCGACCAGCTGGCCGAGCTGGAGGCCCAGAAGATCGGGCTGATCGACATCGTCGCCGTCAATGTCAGCCGATTCGCGCCGCGGGTAGGCGCCCGCCTCGTACCCATCGACGAGGCCATCGAAATGATCGACATCGGTGGCGCGGCGCTGCTGGCCGCCGCTGCTCGCAACTACGCGGGCGTTGCGGCCGTGGCCGCCCCGGCCCGCTACCCTCAGGTGATCGCCGAGATCAGGCAGCGCGGCGCCGTTTCGGCCGAGCTTCGCCAGCGTCTGGCGGCCGAAGCGTATGGGCTGGTGGCTGCCTACCACGCCGAGATCGCCGCGTACCTTTCGAACGTCGACGGCGACATGTTCCCCGGACGGCTCGCGCTGGTCCTCGAGAAAGTGGACGACCTCCGGTATGGCGAGAACCCGCCGCAGCGTGCCGCCTTCTACCGCGAGATGACCCACCGCGCAGGCACCCTGGCCGACGCCACTCAGCTTCAGGGATCGCGGCCCTCGTTCAATGATCTGCTGGATCTGGACGCCGCCTACGCCATCGCCGCCGACTTCACCGCCCCGACGGTGACCATCGTCAAACACACCGACCCGGTCGGGCTGGCGTCGGCCGAGGAGCTGGTCGAGGCTTATCGCAAAGCCCTCGAGACCGACCCGGTGTCGTGCTTCGGAGGCATCGTCGGCGTCAACTGCGAACTCGACGGCGCCACCGCACGCGAGATTGCCGCCAACTCTTACGAAGCAGTAGTGGCCCCATCCTTCAGCCAGGCCGCCGTCGGCATCCTGGCTCAGAAGCCCCAGATCGCGCTGCTTGCCGTTCCACCCAACCCGATCGACGGCCCGCGCGACTACGGCATCGCCAACCTCGATTTCAAGCGCATCGCCGGCGGCCTCCTGGTAGAAACCAAGGATGAGCTGGGGCTGGACAAGACGCAGCTGCAGGTTATGACGAAGCGGCGGCCCACGCTCGAGGAGCTGACGGATTTGCTGTTCGCGTGGCGAGCGGTGCGCCATGTCCGCTCCAACGCCATCATCCTGGCCCGCAACGGCGCGACGGTCGGGATCGGGGCAGCCCAGGCGAGTCGCCAGACGGCCGTGGAGATCGCTCTGCGGCGGGCCAACGACCGGGCCAGGCTGGCGGTGATGGCAAGCGATGCCTACTTCCCGTTCCCCGATGGGATCCAGGCCGCGGCCGGAGCCGGCGTCACGGCGATCATCCAGCCCGGTGGCTCGCTACGCGATGAGATGGCGATCGAGGTCGCCGATCGCCACCACATGGCGATGGTCTTCACCGGCCGGCGCCACTTCCGCCACTGACCCGAGCCGCGGCGCCAGGGGGCAGCGCGGGGCCGCGGGCCGGAGCTGCGCGAGCCGTGTGGGCCGGACGACTTGCTCATCTTCACCGGGAGTGATGCAAAGCGAGCTGCGCCCCTTCAAAGACCTGGCCCGGGCCACGGTTGGGGCCCGACGCCGGTGGAATCGGCACATCGATAGTCGCCCGCGGCTATTCGGTTCGGCCCGCCGACGCGCTGCCCCGGGTCGAGGTCACTCAACTTCACCCCGAGTGAAGTTGAGCAGGTAGCCGTGTCGGGGCCACGAGTGTGCCGTGTCGGGGCCACGAGTGTGCCGTGTCGGGGCCACGCAGGTAGCCTTGCCGGGGCCAACATCCCGGTCAACCCGCTCATGACATGATCCAACGGGCGTCCGCATGCGAATACATGGTTGACAGCCGAACGGACCTGACGGACCGGTCGGTCGGTCGGAGGAAAGGGATTGCCCGCACCGACGGGCGTGGGGACGTGGCGGGCGGCAGGTCGGAGCCCAGACAACCGACGAGGGGCCTGTCGCCACGCCGCCTTTCTTTGTTTGGTAAGCGCAATGGCCAGAGCCAGACCGGCGACGCCCGACCCCCGAGCCCTTGCCCGATGCCGATCTGGTTTGAAACAGGAAAGTGTCGGCCCCTCAAGCCGAGCCCTCGCGCCCTCTAGGGCAGAGCCGGCCCCTCCACCCAGCGGCCCAGGTCGGCGTCCCAGCTTGCGGCGGCGCGGACGGCCGAGGCGCCCTCGATCGATTCGCGGCGGGCACGAGCCGCCTCGACCGACTCGCACCATCCGGGCGGAACCAGGTCCGGGGCCAGATCGGCGAGCGGAGCCAACGCGAAGAGGCGGCACCCAACCTTCGGGTGCGGAACTTCGAGCAGACGGGTCGCCTTGGCCGGATCCGGCGAACGGCCATCCTCGGGCCGTTCCACCCTCATCTGCTCCTGGCCGAAGAGCAGCAGGTCAAGGTCCAGCTCGCGGGGGCCGTATCGAAGACGCTCCCGCCGGCCGAAGGCCCGCTCGATCGACTTGAGGGCGAGCAGGAGAGCGATCGGGCCGGCGTTGCGGCCCGGGCCCGCAGGCACGTCCAGCGCCACGACCGCGTTGTGGAAATCGGGCTGATCCGTCACCTCGACCGGGACGGTGACGTACAAGCGCGAGACGCCGGCAAGACGCGCCCCCGGGAGCGCCCCGAGCGCGTGGACGGCTGCGGTCAGGGTGGCCGCCGAGTCGCCGAGATTGGCCCCGAGCCCAATGTATGCCCGAACCGTACGCATTGGCAGGCTCCCGAATTGCGAAGAGCCGGGCGAGGTCTCGATCCCCGCACGGCGAAGCGCCGCGGCTAGACTCCGCTCATGCGCCCCGTGCTAGCCCTCATTCTCCACGCTTCGGCCCCGGCCGACGCCGGGCCGCTCGTCCGCGCGCTCGCAGAGGCGCGCCGCGCGCTCGCGGAACGACAACGTGCGGCGTTCATGGCGGCCGGCGCCGACGCGGCGGAGATCGTAGCCGGGCCACCGGACAGGCTTACGTTCGGCGAGCGTCTGGCAGCGGCGCTGAGACTGAGAGGCACGGCCGTCCCGGGCGAGACCGGCAGGGAGCTTCCCCGCGATGCACGCGGTGACGGCTCCGGCGGCCTGGTCGTCATGGGCTCCGGGAGCATTCCCCTGGCGCGGCCGTCGGACCTGCGGCGCTTCGTGGAGGTCGCCGCGGGTCCCGACGGGCACGCCCTCACGAACAACCGCTATTCCGGGGACGTGGTGGCAGTTTCGCGGGCGGCGGATCTGGCGGGACTGCCGCCACTCCCCGCCGACAACGCCCTTCCCCGATGGCTCGATGAACGTGCCGGGGTGGCCGTCGCGGACCTCCGACGGCGCTGGCGCCTGGGCGTGGACGTCGACTCGCCGTTGGACCTGATCCTGTTGCGCGATCCGGCGGCGCGGGATCGCCTAGCGACGGCCCCACTCCTCGGCGAAGGCCTAGCGACGGCCCTACTCCTCGGCGAGCGCCTGGCGGCACTCGCCGACGTGACGTCGAACCGCCGCGCCGAGCTGCTCGTGGCGGGCCGCGTATCGGCGGGGACCCTTGCGTGGCTTGAGCGCGGTGTCGCCTGCCGCGTCCGAGCCCTCGTCGAAGAGCGCGGCCTGCGGGCTGCGTCGACGCTCGCCCAATCCGACGGAGCGGGCAACTCCCGGCCGCCTCGCTCGATCCTCGGTGAGCTGCTCGACCGTGACGGCCCCGAGTCGCTGGCCGCCACGGTCGCCAGACTGGCCGATGCCGCGATCATCGACACGCGCGTTCTTCTCGCCCACCGCCTGGGCTCCAACGACGGGGCCTGGCCGGAACCCGAGGACCGCTACGCGTCGGATCTCCTGCTGCCCGGGTCCATCGCCGATCCGTGGCTCCGGGCCCTGACAGCTTCGGCGACGACGGCTGACCCCTCCGGCCCGATCCTGCTGGGCGGCCACACGCTGGTGAACGGCGGCCTGCGCCTGCTCGCGGAGCGAGCTCGTGCGGGGGCTCGATGACGCCCGAAGACCGGCCTCCTACGATCGGGCGTGGCGCGCCGACCGAGCTTCGATCGCCGGCCGACCGTTCTGCCGAGCTCGTCGCCCAGCTCCACGCCGAGATCGATTCGAGCCGGGAGCGCCGCATCACGTTTGCCCGGTACATGGAACGCGTCCTATACGAGCCCGGACTCGGCTACTACCGGCAGCCCGCCGACCGCCCGACCGACGCCGGCGACTTCCTGACCGCACCCGAGACGCACGCCATCTTCGGCTGGACCGTCGCCCGCCGGATCGAGGCCATGTGGGCGGAGTTGGGCCGGCCGCGTCCGTTCGGGTTGATCGAGTTCGGCGCGGGGTCGGGAACCCTGGCGCTCTCGATCCTCGACGGGTTTCACCGCCACGCGTCGGCCGACTTGCTCGACGCGATCCGATACGAGCCGGTCGAATCGAACCCGAACCGCCTCGCAGATCTGCGCCGCAGTTTCAACGAGGCCGGCTTCGCCGACCGACTGGTTGAACGACCGGCCTTTGCCGGCCCGACGCGAAGCTTGCGCTCGACCGCAGCTGCCAGGCCCACCGACTCGCCGGGGTTTATGCCCGTCACCGGCGTCATCATTGCCAACGAGTTCCTCGACGCCCTGCCGGTCCACCGCGTCGTGGTCCGGCGCGGAAGGCTGCAAGAGCTCTTCGTGGTCTGGAGCCACGAGCCCCGCGGCTTCGCCGAAGCCGCCGACGAACCCTCCACGCCGGAGCTCGCCGCGCGCCTGGCCGACGACGGCGTCGGGCTCGTCGAGGGCCAGGTCGCCGAGATATGTCTCGGCCTCGGGCCGTGGCTCGACGAGGTGGCGGGGCGCCTGGCCCGCGGTTACCTTCTGGCGATCGACTACGGCTACGACGCGGCCGAGCTGTACGGTCCTGGCCGCCTTGCAGGGACACTGCTCGGTTATCGCGGCCACCGCATCGAGGAGAACCCGTTCGAGGCGCCGGGCGACGTCGACCTCACCGCCCACGTCGATTTCACGGCGGTGGAACGACTCGCGGCCCGTCACGGCTTCCGCAGGCTCGCCCTCACGACGCAATCGGGGTTCCTGATCGCCGCGGGCCTGGAGGACGAACTGCGGGCCCTTCAGGCTTCGCCGATGTTGACGCTCGCCGACTACACTCGCGCCCGCTCCGGCATCGTCCGCATGCTCGATCCGCGCCACATGGGCCGCTTCCGCGTCCTGACTCTCGAACGTGGCGGACGCCGCGGCCGGACAACGCCATGAGCGCCGCCCGCAACCCGACTCTGGCTCTGCCTGCACCGCCCATTGACCAGGTCGTGGTGGCCGGGGCCGGACCGGGCCGATCCGAGGCCGGATCCCCCCGATAGGGCACTTCCCGTATTGCGGCGCGACCGCGCCACCGGGCACCCTGCGATCGGAGCGGGGGGACCGCGGCTTGGGGGTCGGTCGGGTCGAGTCGACCGTTCCGGCCCTCGGACGCCCGGCTCCCCTGGATCTGAAATCCCGCTTGCAACCGCCAGTCGCTACCCCACTGGCGGATCGGCCGGTCAAGCGGGCGGCACCTCCCCGGGTCGCCCGCAGCCGGCCCTACGACTTCCCGCCGCTCATCGCCGAATGACGGCGCGCGATGGGCGCCCGGGCCGTCGCGCGCCGCTTCCGGGCCGCCCTGGTTCCTGCCATTCGAGCGCCCGGACGAGTGCCGCCGCTGACGGCCGGCGAGCCGCCCCCCTGCTAGACTCTCGCATGGATCGCGAGGTGGCGGGCATTTATACCCTGCTCCGCGACCGCCTGAGTGCAACCTCGCGCCCGACGCCGCGGACGCCCGGCCGCGGCTAGTGGGCCATCTGGAGGACGATGACCGGCATCTGGTACGTAGTCGGCCTGGCCTTCGCTGGGGTCTCGTTCGTATTCCTCGTTATCGGCCTCGCCTGGCTCGTCACGCACCGCAACCGCGGCGACCGCCACAAGGGCATGCCCTATGAGAGCGGTATAGAGACCTTCGGCGACACGTGGGGCCGGTTCGGCATTTCGTTCTATATCTATGCGTTGCTCTTCGTCGCTTTCGACGTCGAGGTCGTCTTCCTCTACCTGTGGGCGATCGTCTTTCGCGATCTGCTCGTCGGTGGCCTGGTGAGCATGGGCACGTTCGTTCTCGTGCTGATGCTCGGCCTCGCCTATGCCTGGCGCAAGGGAGTCCTGACGTGGCGGTAGGCGATCGAGAGTCGAGAGGCCGAAAGCCGGCAAATCGCCAGCTCGCGCCCCTCGCCCACGGGGAGCCGACCGCGCCGATCGTCGTCCCCAACATGCTGTGGCAGTCGGCCGATCCGCTCGCCTACGACGGCGGCCGGCCAACCGAAAC
>Ga0209777_10001080_pt1 | contig 41383 bp, 40 predicted proteins | sample FrelakmetHBP12HB_FD_187147 | JGI IMG/M metagenome (GOLD analysis project Ga0209777, IMG submission 187147) | Freshwater lake sediment microbial communities from the University of Notre Dame, USA, for methane emissions studies -HBP12 HB (SPAdes)... | ecosystem: Environmental > Aquatic >...
GGGGACATCCGAGATGACGGCCAGGCCGCCCGCCATGTCTCCGTAGAGCGTGCAATATCCGACACCGACCTCCGACTTGTTGCCGGTAGTGAGCACCAGCGCGTGAAACTTGTTGGAGATCGCCATGAGGACGGTGCCGCGGATGCGCGCCTGGAGGTTCTCTTCAGTGACGTCCTCGCTAGCTCCGGCGAAGACCGGCTGCAACTGCCGCCGCAGGCTGTCGAAGGTCTCCTGTATGGGCACCACTTCAAGCCGCACGCCGAGGCTGGAAGCGACTTCGCGGGCGTCGGTCAGGCTCCCTTCGGAGGAGTATTGGCTGGGCATGGCGATGCCGATCACGTTCTCTGCTCCGAGCGCCTCGGCGGCGATGGCAACCGTGAGGGCGGAATCGATGCCGCCGCTCAGGCCGACGATGGCCTTGGTGAACCCGCACTTGCGCACATAGTCGCGCGTACCGAGCACGAGCGCGGCGAAGGCGCTGGCCTCCTCCCCGCCGACCTCCGGGTGCAGCTCACCGGTGCGGGTCTCCGTGTCGAAGCAGATAAGGTCCTCAACGAAGGAAGCGGCCTGGGCGATGACTTTGCCTTCCCCGCTCAGCACGATGCTGCTGCCGTCGAAGACCAGGCTGTCATTGCCGCCGACCTGGTTGATCATGGCGACCATGCAGTGGTGACGGCGCGCGATGGCGGCCAGCATCTTGCGTCGCAGCTCGGGCTTGCCCAGATAGAACGGCGACGCGGAGATGTTGAGCAGAATGCCGGCGCCAGCCTTCACCAGCTCCTCGACCGGATCCACGCCGTAGAGGCGGCGGTCCCAAAAGGCCTTGTCATTCCATGCGTCTTCGCAGACCGTGAGCGCCACCGGCAAGCCTCCTGAGCAGACCAGGCGCTGCGTGTCAGCGGGCGCGAAGTTGCGCGCTTCGTCGAAGACGTCGTAGGTAGGCAATAGACGCTTGGATTGAGTGAAAGCTACCTGGCCGTCGCGCAGCAGCACGGCGGAGTTCATCACCGCTTTGCCGGTGGCGGCGGGAGCCGGCGTCACCAGGCCGCACACCACGTCAAGTCCGCGGGTTTGGCGGGCAATCTCCTCGGCTGCTCTTAGCCCCCGCTGGACGAACGATTTCCGTTCCACCAGGTCGCGCGGCGGATATCCGCAGATGCAGAGCTCGGGAAAGGCCACCAGTGCCGCGCCCGCGTTTCGAGCGCGTCCGCAGTATTCGACGATCTTCGCCGAATTGCCGGTGAAGTCCCCAACGGTGGGATTGATCTGCGCCAGCGCGATCTTCACCCAACTAGTGTAAAGCCAGTGCCGCCCTTCGTGCAGCGCATCGCACGCTGCGCTCAGTTGGGTGGGGTATTGCCTCCGTCTCCCGGCGGGCCGGTGTTGTCGCCGCCGTTTGGGATGGGCGGGCTGTTCTCGGGCGGCGGCGCACCGAGAGGCGCGGACTTGTTCCTTCCCTGCGGGTCGACTTCGGGCAGGTCCTCTCCGGGGCGCCGCAGGCTGGGCGCGGGACGCGTTGTCTGCTCCTCGGGCTTGGGCGGCTCCTCGGGCTTCTGGGTCTGGGCCACCATGCCGGAGACGTCGCCAACCTCGTCCTCGGTGCGCACGAGCTTGTCGCCGTCAGCACGCATGGTCTCAATGCGCGTCACCCTCTCTCCGTGGAAGCGGATGAATTGCGTATCGTCCGGCGGCGCGCCGTAGATCCACTCCTCGTAGGGTCCCTGGTCGTCGGTCTCGCGGATGCGGCGCGGCGGGCGGCCAAGAGCGTAGGTCACGGTCTCCTTGTCCATCCCGACGAGTGCCCGATGCTCTTTGACAGCCGCAGTCAGCACCGGCGACAGGGAGTGCAGGAAGGCCGCGGCCATGGTCTGCGACTTGAAGTCGAGCACCGGCGCGAGCAGTTCCTTGACCTGATCGGGGGTCAGCGACGGGATGCGGCCCGGGAAAGCAAGGAAGACATTGGACCCCTGGGAGTTGATGTAGAGATCGTCATTGGCTGGCTGGCCCGTAGGAGTGACGCTCGCCGAGCCCCCGGCGCCCACCGAGAGGCGCTCGTACCACTTCTTCTTCTTCGTCGGCCCGCCGTTGATCTCGAACATGATGCCGTTCTTCTCGAAGCGCACCATGGTGATATGCGCGCGCTCACCGGGGCGCGCCGCCGCGCCAACCTGCGCCACCATTGCTCGCACTTCCCGGTCGGAGGGCGTGACCGTTCCCGCTTCGATGCGCAGCCCCTCCTTTCCCAGCGGAAGCAGCCGGTGCATAAAGCAGAACTCCGATTGGAATGCGCGCAGAATGTCCTGTCGCTGGAGCTCGCTCAGCTCAGACTTGTCTTCTTTCGGCTTCGGCCGCTGCTGGGCGGGGAGGGACGAAGCGAGAAGCAGAAGGCCGAAAGCAATCGTCAGTGCGCGACGAAGCTTCATGGAAGCACCTGCTGATGCCGATTATAGTCCCGGCTTGAGCCCGTGGCGTGTCGCATCATGCCGGTTTAGACGTGGGCAGCCGGCGCGGGAGAGCGTGATTCAGCGGCGCTCTTCGGCCTTGAAAATGCGCTCCGGCACACAGATTACAAGCCCGAGGGCCGCCAAAGTGAGCGCCGTGCAGAGAGCGCTGGCTTCCGGGCCATATGCGCCGCCTGTGAGCCAGACCGGGCCCACGGCCTGAGTGCGAACAACCGGGCTGAGATACGTGATTCCACTGACCGGGAGGCCAAAGACGCATCCCTGGAAGAAATTCCAGCCGAAGTGGAAGCCCAGCGGCATCCAGAGAGTGCGCGAGCGCAGGAAGAGGACGGCGAGCAGAATGCCGACGGCGATGGTGTTGCAGAATGACCAGCTCACCAGCCCTCCGCTCTCAGGGTTGCTGAGGTGAACCCAGCCGAACAGAATGGAGAGCACCGCCACGGCCGGAATGGGACCGACGGACTCCACCAGGCGCTGGAAGGGATAGCCACGGAAGGAGAGCTCCTCCATGAGCGCTCCGGCGATGAGCAGAACAGCGATCGCGAGCAGCCGCAGCAGCGACCCACGGTTGAGCGCCACCTGCGCCGAGAGCGTGGCGCCGATAGCCTCACCCGAGAATTCGAGCGACATCAGGCCGCCGCCGAGTGACAAGCCGAGCAGGAACTGCCGCGAAGACGAACGCCGCAGCGGCAGGGTGAGCGCTTCCGGCAGTGAGCGCTCGTTCTCGTCCAGCACCCGCAGGAAGAAGCTGAAGACTGCGAGCAGGATGACGAGGGTGAAGAACCGAAAGAACAAGTCCGCACGCAACAGGTGATTGCCCGTGACCAGGACCGCCAGTATCCCGGCGAGCCGCCCGGCGCCGTAGGCGGCTCCGGCGGCCAGCAGAAATCGCACCCATGCAGGCAGCACGGGGTGCGCGCCTGAACTCTGCAACGACGGAAGCGGCGTCGGCTCGCTCATCTCAGGCCTGCAGCACGCGGGATTCATCCACCGTGAGGCCGTGGCGGCAGACGGCGAACGGCAGCACCTCGGCGCCGGCAGCGGCGAGTGCCCTCTCCACGCGCGACTGCGCATCAGGCTCCACCTGAAAGATGACGCAGCCGCCTCCGCCCGCGCCGCAGACCTTGCCGGCCAGTCCTCCGTTGCGGCGGGCGACGGCGATGAGACGGTCAATTAGAGGAGTGGTGATGGCCGGTGCGTTGGTGCGGCGGAGCTTCCACTCCTCGCGCAGCAGAAGCGCTGCGTCGTCCCACGCGGAGCGAGAGAGAGCGCTGTGCATGGCGCGGGCGATCTCGCCAATGCGCTCGAAATTGCGGAAGACCTTGCGGCTGCCGTCAATGTGCGCCTTGAAGACTTTCCAGTTGTTGATGCCCGACTGCCGCGGCGCTCCGGTGTAGGCCAGCACGTAACGGCGATCCACCTCGTCGAGGGAGACATCAATCGCCTCACGATGAACCCCGTCGGGGTCAAGTCTGAGCACGCCCACACCACCGTAGAGCGCGGGATAGTAATCCTGGCAGCCGGTGGGCACGCGAATCAGTTGCGCTTCCACATTTTGTGCAATGGCGCGAATCTCCTCCTTACTGAGCACCTCTCCGCAGAGCCGCGCCAACGCGGCCGTGGTGGCGATCATCAGCGCGGACGACCCGGAGATGCCCGCGCCTGCCGGCGCCTCGGAGTGGGTCTCCAGCACGAAGCCTGCCTCCGGGCGGAAAAAGCGGACCAGGTGCGCGGCGAGGGGGTGACTGTACCGACTTGCCGCCAGCAGTCCGTCGAGCGAGGCGAAGCTGTCTTCGCGGCGGGTGTCGAGCGAAATGAGCCGGATTCCGCGCCCCGCCAGCGGCGTGATGCGGCAGGTCGTCATGATCTCCAGTGCGATGTTCACCACGCACGCGCCAGGATGGAAGAGATACAAGGGCCAGATATCGGTGGTGCCGCCGGCCAGATCGGCCCGGCAGGCGGTGCGGGCCACAATCGCCTGCGGCGTGAGCTTCGGCTTCATTTTCACCATGCCACAGTTGTATCACCAAAGCAGCGGAGGCTCACGCCCCGGTATCGGCGTCACAGCGCTTGGCGCAAAAGACTCCCGCGCCCGGCGCCGAGGCATTAGAATTGCCAGTCGTGCCGATGCTGCGAATCCCCACGGCCCGCGAAGGACAATGACCCCAATGAGCACTGTTTGCGAAAAGATCGAACTCGGGAAGATCAAGCTTCAGTCCGCGAACCCCGCGGCGCAGCTGCTGGAGGCCGGCCGCTGCGCACTGCTGGTGATTGATATCCAGGAGAAGCTGCTGCCGCCCATCTTCAACCACGAGACGATGGTGGCGAACACGCAACTGCTCCTGCGTCTGGCGCAGATACTGCACTTGCCGCTCTTGGCAAGCACGCAGTACGCACGCGGCCTAGGCGGTTTTATCCCCGAGATCGCTAACCTGCTCGAGGGCGTGAATGTGGTGGACAAGCTGGAGTTCTCCTGCCTGGGGAACGATGGTTTTTGCGCTCGTCTTGACACCCTGCCCAAAGAGCGCGACACCCTGCTGCTCTGCGGGATGGAGGCGCACATCTGCGTGATGCAGACCGCGCTGGGCGCGCTCCAGCACGGCTACAAGGTGCACGTGGCGGCTGACGCCCTGGGTTCGCGCACGCGCGAGAACTGGAAGGCGGGCCTGCGTCGCATGCGGGCGGCGGGATGCGTCATGTCCTCCACGGAGATGATGATCTACGAGCTGCTGCGCAAGAGCGGCACGGCCGAGTTCAAGGAAATTTTGAAGTATTTGAAGTAAGGGGCTGAGGATGGCGGAAGTAGAGGAAGGCTCGCCTGTGCCGGCCCTGCGCCTGACGGCGCAGGACGAGCGCTTCGCCCACGCCTTCGCCATCATCCGGAAGGCGATTGAAGGGCGGGCGTTCCCGGGGGCGTCGCTGGCCGTGACCCACCGGGGCGCGCTGGTGGTGCGGAAGGCGTTTGGCAGGCTCACCTACGATGCCGGCGCGCCGGCAGTCGCACCGATTACCATCTTTGACCTCGCCTCGGTCACGAAAGTTGTGGCCACCACGCCGATGGCGATGGCAGTTTGCGCGCGCGGAGGGCTGGAACTCGATGCGCCGGTGGTGGAGTTCCTTCCGGAATTCGACAATCCGCACGACCAGCGCCGCCGACAGGTCACGGTGCGGATGCTGCTGGCGCACTCCTCCGGATTGCCGGCGTACATCAAGCTCCACGAGCAGGCGAGCAACCGCGCGGAGTTGATCGCGCTGGCGATGCGCACGCCACTCGCCGCGCCGCCCATGGCGCAGACGGCGTACAGCGACATCGGCTTCATCCTGCTTGGCCTGATCCTGGAGAAGCTCGCGGGAGAGCCGCTGGACTCATTCTGCCGGCGCGAGATCTTTGAGCCCTTCGGCATGGGCAGCGCTTGCTTCAATCCGCCCGAGGAGGAGCGCGCACAGATCCCGCCAACGCTCGACGACCGTGAGTTCCGGAAGCGTGTTGTGCAGGGCGAGGTGAATGACGAGAACGCCTTCGCAATGGGCGGCGTGGCCGGACACGCCGGGCTCTTCGCCAACGCTTTCGACGTGGCGATATTCGCGCATCGCCTGCTCTCATGCCCCCAGCCGGTCTTTCAGCCGGAGACCGTCGCGCTCTTTACCGAACGTCAGAAGCTGCCGCACGGCACCACGCGCGCGCTCGGTTGGGACACGCCCTTGCAGCTTTCGCAGAGCGGCCGCTATTTCTCCGCGCGCTCCTTCGGACACCTCGGGTACACCGGCACCTCGCTCTGGTGCGACCCGGAGCGTCAACTCTCTGTCACATTCCTCACCAATCGCACTTGGCCTGACCGCGGAACGCAGGCCATCAAGCAGGTGCGCCCGCAGGTGCACGATGCGATTGTCGAGGCTATTCTCGGGGAAAAGGTGTGAAACGCTTGAGCAAACGCGCGCGTTGCTTGGGCCCGCTCGCTGACGACCTCGCCGAACTCGAGACCGAGCGGCGCAACCGGGCCTCGCGCGACCTTGACCGGCGCACGGCCCTTGAAATTGCACGCATCATCAACGGCGAGGACAAGCGCGTGCCGGCGGCGGTGGCAAAGGCCCTGCCCGCGATCGCCCGTGCCATAGATGCCGTGGCTGAAGCCTTCCGCAACGGCGGGCGGCTCTTCTACGTGGGCACAGGAACCAGCGGACGCCTGGGTGCGCTCGACGCCAGCGAGTGTCCGCCGACCTTCAACGCCTCGCGCCGCATGGTGCAGTGCGTCATCGCGGGCGGCAACCGCGCGCTGGGGCGCGCCGTTGAGGCCGCGGAGGACTCGAAAGTGCGGGGGCGTCGGGAGCTCGCGGCAAGAGGAATCACATCGCACGATGTAGTCTGCGGATTGGCAGCCAGCGGCCGCACGCCCTACACCCTCGCGGCGCTCGAGTACGCACGAAGCCGCGGAGCCACTACCATCTGCGTCACGGCCAACCCCGCCTCGCCCATCACGCGAGTGGCGGGGATCGTCATCGCGGTCAAAGTAGGCCCGGAGGTCGTCGCCGGCTCCACCCGCATGAAAGCCGGCACCATGGAAAAGCTGGTGCTGAACACCATCACCACCGGGGCGTTCACACGGCTCGGTTACGTCTACGGCAACCTGATGATCAACCTGCACATGAAGAGCGCCAAACTGGTGCAGCGCGCGGCCGGCATCCTGCAGACGCTGACGGGCGTTGGTCGAGCCGAAGCGCTGCGCTGGCTGGAACGCGCCGGCGGCTCGGTGCCGGTGGCGGTGCTCATGCAGCGGGCGGGACTCTCGCGCACAGCCGCCAGAAAACGCCTTGCCGCCAGCCAGGGCAACCTGCGTAGGGCGCTGGCGAACACGCAGCCAACCCCGCGGTAACAACCTGCCTCTCAGGCGTAGCTCCTGTTAGCAAGACAAATTCACTGCTCTGGATGTGCAGTCGTATGGCCACTGTCCCGTTACAATGGGTTGGTAATCGTTCCATTGAGAACTGCGCTATGGATAAGTTCGTCATTCGCGGCGGCTCTCCGCTGGTGGGCACGGTGAAGGTCAGCGGCGCAAAGAACGCCGCCCTGCCCGCCATGGCTGCTGCCCTGCTCACGGAAGAGCCTGTCATCCTGGAGAACATTCCGCAGGTGCGCGACATTGAGACTGAGCGCAAGCTGCTCGCCGCCATGGGCGCCGAGGTCGAGCTGGGCTACGGACGCGCGCACCATCGCACCACCATCTGCGCCCGCGGCCTGACCGCCAACCCCGAGGCCGGCTACGAGCTGGTGAAGACCATGCGCGCCAGTACGCTGGTGCTGGGGCCGTTGGTGGCGCGGGCGGGTTTTGCACGGGTCTCCATGCCGGGTGGCTGCGCTATCGGCGCACGGCCCATTGACCTGCACATCAAGGGGCTGGAGCGGCTGGGAGCCAACATCACGCAGGAGCACGGCTACGTGGAGGCACGCGCAGAACGGCTCAAGGGCAACCACATCGTCTTCGACAAGATCACCGTCACCGGCACCGAGGACCTGCTGATGGCCGCGACCCTCGCCGAGGGCGAGACCGTGATGGAGAACTGCGCGCGCGAGCCCGAGGTCGCTGACCTGGCCGCCCTGCTGACGAAGATGGGAGCGAAGATCGAAGGCGCGGGCACCTCCGAGATCCGCGTCACCGGCGTGGAGAAGCTGCACGGCGCGCGGCACCGCATCATCTCCGACCGCATCGAGGCCGCCACGTTCATCATCGCCGGTGCACTCAGCGGCGGAGACCTCGTGGTTGCCGGCTGCGACCCCACACACCAGACCGCGCTGCTCAACAAGCTGGAGGAGATGGGAGTGAAGTGCGCGGTCGGCGCGGACTCGGTGCGCGTGAGCACCCCGGCGGAGCCGCTGCGCGCGACGGACATCGGCACCGAAGAGTATCCCGGCTTCCCCACCGACGTGCAGGCACAGTTCATGGCGCTGGCCACGCAGGCGGAAGGCACGTCGGTGATCACCGAGAACATCTTCGAGAACCGCTTCATGCACGCGCTGGAGCTGGTGCGCATGGGCGCCAATATCAGGATTGAAGGCCGCCGCGCGGTAGTGCGTGGGCGCACCGAGCTGAGCGGCGCGGTGGTGCAGGCCAGCGACCTGCGGGCCTCGGCCTCGCTGGTGCTGGCGGCGCTGGTGGCCGACGGCGAGACCATCATTGACCGCGTCTACCACATTGACCGCGGCTACGAGCGCATCGAGGAGAAGCTGCGCGGCGTGGGCGCGCAGATGAAACGCATTGGGGAGATGCTGCCGAAGAGGCCCGCGCCGGTGCCGAGCTTCTAGCTTTGGCCTCGAACTCGTTACGACGAAGCGCGCTTAGCAAACCTCGCAGCACCCCGGTCTTGGAGATAGGGCCATGGACACAGCTGCGTTCAGACAAATCATAGGAGTAATCAGGACTAAAGGGGCGAGAAGAAAAGCAGGACTGCCTGACCACCCGGACGCCGCACATGACCGTTGGCTCTTTACTGACCAGCCGTTTGTCAACGAACTCTGTTTGTTGCTGTTGGTCAGATTGAGTCATGAAGTGGAGAGGCAGCTACTCCTGCTCTCGCTGCGAATGCCCAAGGGTGGTGTACAGGAAATCGACGTTTCGGACTATCGGAAGCAAGTAGGAGAGAGGCGCGAGCTCCTGCGCAAGAACAAAGGAAAAGAGTGGAGGAACCTGTACGAGGACCTGGGCCTCAGAGGCAAGCATAAGGTGTTTGAGGTCCTCCGCCTCCTGGCGGACTCGTACAAGCACGACCCCTTTATGCTGCCCGACCAAGAACTACTTTCGTCGCTCGGCTTGCCTAGGAAGAGGACGCCCACTCCAGCATCCTTGAATCGCACAAACGCGGCGCTTGACGTGAACTATGCGCCCCTATCGGAAAGCAGTCTGTTGCAGCAGGGCCTCGCTCGCTGTTTGAGTCTCCACGAGGGTGCCGACTACTGTGACATCGCCGAGGCGTTCGTGAATTTTGCCGACAAGTTCTTGGCGGGCATAACGAAAGGCTCGCTCACGCCTCTTGAACGAAAGCGGATCTCGATGAATCCCAGAAATTTTGAACATTGAGCGGTCGTGCGTCCAATTCGATGTCGCCCTTGGGTTGAATGCGGCTGCAATCGAGTTCTCAATGATCCTCGCGCCGCTGGTTGACATACACCGTCGCTGGGGCCGTACCGGGGACGCGAATCTCCGCCACCCGGCTGAGCCCCTGCGGGTGCTGCGCCACCGCCTGCGCCACCGCATCGCCATCGAAGGCAACAACATAGTCGGCCACCGAGGCCGGCGAGCTCAGCCCGGCGCTCCACGGAATCTTCAGGTAGTCGGTGACGGCGCGGTGCAGCGGGAGGCCCGCCATCTCCAGCGCGCCCACGTGCTGCCCGGCGGAGATGAGGATGGTCGAATCCCGCGGGAGAGAGCGTAACAGCGGGGCGAGTTGCTCTTCCATCTGCATGCGGCTGCGGCCGTTCACCTCGGCCTCGCGCAGGCAGAGCGGCGCCTTGTAGGGCGCGAGCGTCCCCCACTGGTAGTGCGAGTCGCCCCGCCAGCAGCCCGCGTATCCCCACGCGAGCACGACGACGGCCGCCGCCGAAAGACCTCTGCCGAGCCAGGTCGGCTTCAAGTAGCTGACTTCGCCGATCAGCAGCCCGGCGGAGACCGCGAACATCGGCAGCAACTCCAGTCCGAAGCGGACGTTGTAGTACGACCATGGCCACCAGTCGGGCAGGTAGATGGGCACGCTGCCGAACGCAATGGAGTAGGAATAGAAGACCAGCGGGAACCAGAGCAGCAGGAGGACTCCCATGCGCCGCAGGCGGAGGAGCGCCAGCGCAGTACCGATGAGAGCGAGCGCGAAGACGGGCTTCTCGGCCGCGCCTTCGGCCGAGTTCATGCGCACGCACTTCAGAAACACCATGGCCGCCACGCGCATGTTGCCTTGACCGGGATAGGGCGGCGAGCCGGCTTCCACGCGCCTCTGCTCGATGGCCTTGGCCGAATACGGGCCATTCATCCAATCGAGCGGATGCTTCGACATCGCGTAGTTATCCGTCAGCCAGAGCGTGGGACAGAGCGCGCACAGCAGCAGAAACTCAACCAGAGTGCGCTTCAGGCGCGGAATTCGTATGGTGGAGCGAATCGTGCCGCGCAGCACGACAAGCGTAGCAATCACTCCCACGAGCAGCGCCAGCAGCCAGCCGTCATAGCGGGTGAGGATGGCGGCGGCCAGAGCCACTCCGCAGCGCCCCAGCGCCACATGCGGCGCGAGCCTCGGGAGTGCGCCCCGAGTGTCGGGATAGAGCCCGCGTAGCAGGTCGTCGAGATAGACCAGCGCCCAGACCATCTCCGCCAGGAAGAGCGGCTCCGTCATGGCGGTAGATTGCATGTAGAGCAGGTTGGGGTTCAGTCCGTAGATGAGCGCCCCAGCCCACGCAGCCGCGGACGGAGCGCGTCCGCGGACGAGCCGGAAGACGCCAAAGCAGCCGATGACGTACGCGATCATGGAGACGATGGAGCCGCCGAGCCCGGTGCGCCACATCCAGTCATTGGCAACGAACGGCATGCTGAGCACGTGCGGCAGCGGCAACCAGACGGTGCCCAACTGCAAGAGTCCAGCCTCGCGCGAATCGAAGACGCGGCGTGCGTTGTTCAGGTGAGCGACGGCGTCCCCGTAGAGCAGAATCTGGTTGTGGAGGAAGTACCAGGTGAAGACGGCAACGGACGCGACGGCGGCCAGCGCGGCAATCGCCAGCTCATCCCGCCGCGCGCCGTGCTCGTGCCCGCCGTTCGATGCCAAGTTAGCTTCCTGTCTTCAGTCCAGGTGCGTAATGCTGCGGAAGACCTTGAACCGCTCGTCAATCTCCGCCCGGGTGAGCGTCTGCAGGCGCTCGGTGCCGAAGCGCTCCACGGCGAACGAGCCCATCACGCCGCCGTAGAACATGGCGCGCCGCAGCACTCGGGGATCCATGCGGTCTTCTCCCGCGATGTAGCCCATGAAGCCTCCGGCGAAAGAGTCGCCCGCGCCGGTGGGGTCCTGCACCTCGTCGAGCGGGAGCGCGGGCGCGCGGAACGGCTGCGAGCCGTCGCGGAAGAAGATGGTGGCGCCGTACTCGCCGTGCTTGATGACCAGCGAGCGCGGACCGAACTCCATTACCTTGCGTGCCGCGCGCGGCAGGCTGCTGTCGCCGGTGAGCATGCGCGCTTCGGCGTCGTTGATCAGCAGGATGTCCACCTTGGCTAGCGTGCGGATGAGCTCGTCGCGCTTGTGGTTGATCCACAGGTTCATAGTGTCGCCGCCCGTCAACTTCACTTCGTTCATGCGCTCCCGCACCTGCAGTTGCAGCTCCGGCTGAATGTTGGCGAGGAAGAGATACTGCGTGTCAGAGTAGACCGCGGGAATCTTCGGCTGGAAACTCTCGAAGACGTTGAGGTCGGTGAACTTCGTTCGCGCCTCATTCAGGTTGTCGCCGTACTCGCCGCCCCAGTGAAAGGTCTTGCCGCCGGCGCGCTCGAGCCCGCGTGTGTCCACGCCGCGCGACTTGAGAACGTTCTCGTGCTCGGGAAGAAAGTCATCGCCGACGACGGCCACAACACGGACCTTGGTGAAGAGGCTCGCCGCCAGGGAGAAATATGTGGCCGAGCCGCCGAGGATCTTCTCGCGCACCCCGTACGGTGTCTTCAGCGTGTCGAAGGCGACGGAGCCGACCACGAGCATTGACATGGTCAGGCTCCCGCCTTCTTCTCGCCTGAAGGAAGATACTTGCCCACGAGCAACGCCAGCCTCTTGCGCGTGGCAGGGGGCACGGCGTCAGGCGCGGTGATAATGGCCATGGCGAGCGCCGAGCCGCACTTGCAGCCACGCTCGCGCGGCATGGCGGCCACCGCCTGGTGCACCACATTGCAGGCGTTTTCGGCATTCTGCTTCAGCACGGAGACGATCTGGTCCACCGTGACGTGGTCGTGGTCCGGGTGCCAGCAGTCGTAATCGGTGACCATGGCGATGGTCACATAGCAGAGCTCGGCCTCGCGGGCGAGCTTGGCCTCCTGCAGGTTGGTCATGCCGATGACGTCCATGCCCCAGGAACGGTAGAGGTTGCTCTCCGCCTTGGTGGAGAACTGCGGGCCCTCCATGCAGACGTAGGTTCCTCCGAGCTTGCCCACCACATTCGCCTTCTTGCAGGCTTCAGCGGCGACCTTTGCCAGCTCGCCGCAAACAGGGTCGCCGAAGCCCACGTGCGCCACCAGCCCCTCGCCGAAGAAGGTGGAGACGCGCTGCTTCGTGCGGTCGTAGAACTGGTCGGGGATGACGAACTCCGTAGGCCTGTGCTCGAGCTTGAGCGAGCCCACGGCGGAGAGCGAGAGGATGCGCTCCACGCCGAGCTGCTTGAAGCCGTGGATGTTGGCGCGGAAATTCAACTCGGTGGGCATGATGCGGTGGCCGCGTCCGTGGCGCGAGAGGAAGGCCACGTTTCGTCCGGCCAGACTGCCGAGCATGTATGCGTCTGAGGGATTGCCGAAGGGCGTCTCCACCGCAACCTCGTGCATGTCGGTGAGACCCTTCATGTGGTAAAGACCGCTGCCGCCGATGATGCCAATCTCTGCCTGCGACAAAGTTGTGCGCTCCTGCATGAAGATGGTTGCCTGCCGGAAGTGCGATTATACCGGAAGGGCACGCGGCATCCGCTCGCGCCTCACTTCCCTTTCTGCCCTCCGTTCTGCGCAGCGGAGAGCATGGCTTCGCGCAGGCGCGCCGCCGTCGCCTCATCGAAAGTTTCCGTCGCCAACACGTACGCACCCTGCACCACCACCTGAACCGGACCGTCCTCGGTCAGCCATGTGTCCGGCTTCGCGCTGTCTCTGTTCACCTGCCGGTATCGCTTCGGCAGGTAGTCCCGATAGATGGCTGCGAAGTCATTGGCATTGGCCGTGCTCCTCCATCGCGTGATGAGCGCGATGTATGCCGCTCCGTTCTTCTGGCCCTTGCGCTGGAAGGTCATGTAATATCCGGCGCTGAAGGCGGGCGCGAGCGCCACGGCTGCCTTCTCGTTCGCCCATTGCGCCACCATCACCCGCGCATCGAGCTCACCCAGCCCGCCCATGTCAATGCGCTCCCAGCCGTGACCGAGCACCTTGCTGAGTTCGGCGACGGCGACTGTCTCCGGCGCATCGCCGCGCAGGAAGGCCTCGGCCTGCATGACCTGGTGAGTGTCCGCCGGAGGGCGTTCCATCAACCCGGCAAAGGTCGCGGGCCTTCCCTTCTCCAGCAGCACTTTGAGCACGAAATCCATGCCGTAGCTATAAGGAAAGAGGAGCGCTTCCCGCAGGTACAGGGGCGAGCGCGACATCAGAGGGCTGGAGGCGTCCGTCATGCCGGACTTCATGACGGCGACGATCTCGGGCGAATCCTCGACCTTGCGGCCCGCCGGAGCGAGCAGGTAGTCGATCATCACCAGCGTGGCCTGGCCCTCGGTAACGGCTTCGCGCGCGCCGCGGGCCTCATCGCGCGCCATGTCTTCGGCGTCGTCGTGGACTTTGTCCTGCACGTCGGCCCACTTCTCAAGGCCATAGTTCTGGTCCTGCAGGGCATGGGTGAGCTCGTGCGCCAGCACTGGCTTCTGCGCCTCCGGCTCCACCCAGTCCAGCAGGTTCACCGTTCTTGTCTTGGCGTCGTAGAATCCCGCAACCTGTTCGCCGAGCAAGGCGAAGAGGAAGCTGCGCAGGTTCATCTCCCGCGGCACCAGGCCGAGCTTCTTCAGAGTAATGGCGGCGCGCTCCAGATGCTTCTCGTCGGCTTCATCCATGTGCGATTGCAGGTAACGCTGCACCTCGGCGCGGCTGGCCATCCGGCGCTTCACCGGATGCCGGATCGGCAGGCCCGTGTCCCTGCTGGCGAAGGCCAGTATTTCGTCCACCGAGCGGAAGAGCTCGTCGGCCTCGGCCTTGGTGATGGTGTGTTCGGGCTCTTCCGGCTGGGCTGCGACCTGCGGCGCGGGCGTAGGCTGCGGCTGCGGCGCCTGTGCCCAGGCAAAGGAGAGTCCAACAGCAAGCAGCAGGAGCAGTGCGAAGAAGCGCGCTCTCATCGTGCCACCCGCCCGGCGATCCACTCCGCAACCTCGCGTGTGCCCATCGTTCCTCCAATATCCCGCGTCATCTTCTTCTCCCGTACCGCCGCGGCCACCGCGTCCTCGATGCGGCGCTCGCTGCCATGCCCGCCAAGATACCATGCGCGCGCGGCACGCGCCTGCCGCGCACCCGGATGCGCTTCGCTATAATCAAGTCCTCGTTATGGTCCTGAATGTCGTGTTGCAGGGCACACAGGCCGGAGCCGCCAGACTGGCGCCCTACCGCGGGGCGGAGGCGGTCGCCTCGTTCACCTCGCCCGCGGCGGAGCTGGATGCGCTGCTGCATTCCGCCGGCCTCTCGCACCTGACCTGGCGCGGCAAGCTGGTCGTCAGCGGCGAGGACCGCACACGCTGGCTCAACGGCATGGTGAGCAACAACACGCGCGATTTGCAATTGAACCATGGCAACTACAGCTTCCTGCTCAACGCGCAGGGGCGCATTCAGGCCGATCTGAACGCGTACAACCGGGGCGAGATCTTCATGGTGTGCAGCACGCTCGATCAGCTTCCACGCATCGCCGCAGTCTTCGAGAAGCACATCATCATGGACGACGTGGAGCTCACCGACATCAGCGCCAAGCTGGCCTCGCTCGCCGTGACCGGACCGAAGAGCCGCGAGATGCTTGCGCGCGCGGGCTTCGATTTCCCTGCTCTTGCCCCCGGCGCAGTTCACGATCTTCAGTGGAACGGTCTCGGCATGACGCTGGCGCGTGAGCCCGATGAGCGATTTGAGAGCTACGAGCTGTGGTTGCATCCTGACAACTTGGCGCGCGTATGGGAGGCCCTGACGACTGCGGGGGCGGTGCCTGCAGGCACGGACGCCCTGGAGGCGCACCGCATCCTGCTCGGCATTCCACAGATAGGGCGGGACATTCGTGAGCGCGAGCTGCCGCAGGAGACCGGCCAGTTGCAGGCCATCCATCACAACAAGGGTTGTTACATTGGGCAGGAGATCGTGGAGCGCATCCACTCGCGCGGCGCGGTGCACCGGATTCTGGCGAGCCTCGAGTTTGCCTCGGCGCTGCCGGAATCAGGCGCGCGCGTCATCGCCGGCGGCAACGAGGCAGGCGAAATCACCAGCGCGGTTCAGATTGAAGTGAACGGGCGGCGCCGCTTGCTTGGACTGGGCTATCTCCGCCGAGAGGCCGCCGCTTTGGGCGCCATCCTGCAGGCGGGCGGCGTCGAGACAACCGTTGCACAGTTGCCGTTCAAGATGTGATTCAGAGGGCAGAAACCATGTCAGACGAAAAGAAACAAACTTTCGTAGTCAACGACCGGCGGAAATTCAACCTGGAAGGCGAGCAGGTCGCTCCTTCCGCGCCCGAGGCGGAGAAGCCAAAGAGTCCCGCCCCACCGGCACAGCAGGCGGCTCCGCAACCGGTGAAGGACGCGCCGCCGCCGGAGCAGGAGATCCCGCCGCCAAGCCACGCCGAACAGAAGGAGCAGGCTGACCGCTACAGCGCGCGCTCGAAGGACCTCGACGACCGCCTCCAAGGCGAACTCGATGCACGTGGTACCGGACGCAAAGCACGCGACTTCGAGATGACCTTCGACAAGTTCATCGGCTCGCTCTACATGACGGCGCTGATGCAACTCGGCCTGATGCAGCCGGAGGGCGGCCAGCCGCACGCCGACCTGATCGGCGCGCGCCAGACCATTGACACGCTCGGCATCCTGGCGGAGAAGACCAAGGGAAACCTCACGCCGCAGGAAGAGACCCTGCTCACCACCTGCATGTACGAGCTGCGCATGGCCTACGTGGAGTTGACCAACGCCATCACGCATCCGCCGGCGGGCGTTGTACCGCCCGGTCCGGGAGTGAAATGAAAGCCACGGTCACTGTGCTGGGCAGCGGGACGTCCATGGGCGTGCCCACGATCGGCTGCGATTGCGCCGTCTGCCGCTCAGAGGACACTCGTGACCGTCGCACAAGGCCCTCGGTGATGCTGCAGTGGGACGGCCGCGTGGTGCTGATTGATACCGCTCCCGACTTCCGCGAGCAGGCCCTGCGCGAGAGCATCCATCGCGTGGATGCCGTCCTCTACTCGCACGGACACGCTGACCACATCCTCGGGCTCGATGATCTGCGCCCGCTGACGTTCGCGCGCGTCACCGGCGGAGCGCGGGTGCCGCTCTACGCCCAGCCCGCCACCGCGGCGGTCATCAGCTCGGTGTTCAAGTACGTTTTCGACGATGATTACAAGTACGGCGGAATCGCGAGGGTCGCGCTGCATGAGATTGAAGGGCCCTTCGAGCTTTTCGGCGCGCGCGTTGTCCCCATCCCCGTGGTGCACGGCGACGCGGAGATCACCGGCTTTCGGCTGGGTTCGTTCGCCTACCTTACCGACTTGAGCAGCCTGCCCGAGCCGTCTTTTGCCATGTTGGAAGGCCTGGACCTGCTCTTTCTTGACGCACTGCGCCACAAGCCGCACCCCACGCATTCCACGGTGGAGCAGGCGCTGGCGATCACGGAGCGCCTGCGCCCGCGACAGACGTTCTTTATCCACATCTGCCACGATCTGCCGCACGCGGCGACCGAAGCCGCCCTGCCGGCAGGCGTGCGCCTGGCTTACGATGGAATGAAGGTCGAATTCGAGCTCTAGAGAGAGATGCAGGCATTCCACAAGCTCGATGAGGTTGCAGCGGACAGCCGGCCGTCAGTCATCACCATCGGCAACTTCGATGGGCTGCACCTGGCGCACCAGGCGGTCATCGCCCGGGTGGTGGAGCGCGCGCGGACGCTCAAAGTGCGCTCGCTGCTGGTGACCTTCGATCCGCACCCGGTGCGCATCCTCCGGCCTGATGCCGCGCCCAAGCTGCTGACGCCTCTCCCGGAGAAGCTCAACCTGCTGCAGCACACCGGCCTCGACGCCGTGCTGGTGCTTCCCTTCTCGCGCGACCTCTCGATGATGCCGCCCTTCCAGTTCGCCGAGGAGATCATTGCCTCGGCGCTGCACGCCACGGAGGTGCATGAAGGCTTCAACTTCCGCTTTGGACATCGCGCCGAGGGCGACACCGCGCACCTGGTGGAGTTCGGCCGGAAGCTGGGGTTCGACGTTGTGGTGTACCCGCCGCGCGAGATCCGCGGCCGCGTGGTCTCCAGCAGCCAGGTCAGGCGGCTCATCGGCAGCGGCGACATGGACGGCGCGCGCCGTCTTCTCGGCCGCTCCTTCGCCATCCTGTCGAATCCGGCACCGGGGCGCGGTTACGGCAGCCGCTATACCGTGCCCACGGTCAACTTGGGGCACTATGGCGAGCTTGTCCCGGCGCTGGGCGTCTATGTCACACTGCTCCGGCTGGGAGAGGAGACCTTCCGTTCCGTCAGCAACATAGGCAACCGTCCCACCTTCGGGGCGGACTCCTTCGCCATCGAGTCGCACATCCTGGACTTCCATCCCATCGAGCTGACGGCGCAGACACCGCTCGAGCTCACCTTCCTTACGCGGCTCCGGACCGAGCAGAAGTTCGCAAGCGCAGAAGCGCTGCGGGCACAGATCCAGAGCGACGTTGCGCGGACGAGGCGCTACTTTCACCTGCTCGACCGCTTTGCCCGGCCCGGCCGCAGCTAGGCGTTTTTCTCCCAACTTTTGCCCATGCGCGGTGTTATATTGATTGCACTCGCTGTGGGGTGTTCCGAGATGCGTTCGCACGCATCCGAACTCTGCTTCCCCACCGAGGCACAAGGAGAATTGGATGATGAACCGCCGTTTGATCGTGATGGCCGTTCTGGCCGCACTCGTAGTAGCAATGACCATGCCCGCGTTGGCGCAGGACGCCGCGGCCACCTACAAGTCAAAGTGCGTGATGTGCCACGGCGCCGATGGCAAGGGCAACCCCGCCATGGCCAAAAGCATGCAGAACCTCGACCTCATCGCCAACACCAAGACCATGAGCGAAGCTGACGTTGCCGGGATCATTGGCAAGGGCAAGCCGCCCAAGATGCCGGCCTACGGTACGCTGGGCGACCCCACCGTGCAGGCGCTGGCGAAGTACGTGAAGGGCCTGAAGTAGTTTCCGGTATTCTTCGACTGGCACGGCTGCGGCCGTGCCTTTTGCTGTTGCCGGAGACGCCGGCATCATTCCATCGGCTCAACCAGCACGCCCGGCGCGGCCCGCCGCTCCGGACGCTGCACTACCACCGTGGCCGCCAGCACCAGCAGAATGCCGGCGATCTGCACGCCGCCGACGCCCTCACCCAGCCAGATCGCCGCAATCGTGATGGAGAACGCCGGCTCCAGGCAGCTGGTCACGATGGCGCGTGTGGCATCCAGGAACTGCAGGCCCCAGAAGTAGAGCGAGAATGGGATCAGGATGGACGTGATCGAGAAGACCGCCATGAATGCCCACTGCGTGCCGCTGTAGTGCGCCGCCAGCACCTTCCACGGCGGGTTGATGATCAGCCAGAAGACGGCGGCTCCCCCCAGCGCCCAGGTCAGCACCTTCCAGTGGTCGTGGCCCTCCACGAGGTGGCGCGCAAAGACGTTGTAGAAAGCGAACGTCGCCGCGGCTGCCAGCGCCGCTGCAATGCCGAGCGTGTTGAAGTGCAACTGGCCGGCGCGCAGCGAAAGCCACGGGAAGCCGCGAACCAGGCCCACCGCGCCGATGGCCAGCACGCTTCCGCCTATCGCCATCACCACGCCGCTGACGCGGTCCACCGTCGCTTTCTGCAGTCCGCGCACAACCATGTAGAGCAGCACAAAGGCGGGCGCGAGGTATTGCAGGATGATGGCGGTGGCCACCGAGGTCAGCTGAATCGCCACATAGTAGAAGAAGTTCGACGCCGCCACGCCCAGGGTGCCCAGCAGGATGGCATCGCGAGCATCGCGCGGCGCCATGCGCAGCTTGCCGCGACCGCGCAGCGCCAGCATGAGGGGCAGCAGCACCAGAAGCGCGAAGGTGGTGCGGCTCTGCGCCAGCATTAACGGCGGAATGATCTCCACCACGCGTCCGCCGAAGCGCAGCCGCCCGGTGAAGACAGCGCGGCCGAGCGTCGCCGAGACGCCCCAGAAAAGGGTCGCAGCGGCGATGCACAGGTAGCCGAGAACCCCGGTCCGCGGTCTCCACGTGATGTGCGGCCGTGCGACGCTCATTGCGGAAGGCTCAGCGCCGGTTGTCGGTCAGCGGCTCGGGATGGATGAGCACGCGGAAGAGCTGCGGCGCGACGTTCTTGAAGCGTATCTCCAGCGCGGTCTGAACATCATGGACTCGCGCCAGCGACAGGTTGTCATGCATGGTGACGTGGCATGACAGGTAGAGATGATTGCGCACGCGCTTGAGCACGATCTCGTGGACGTCCACGACCTCTGGAAACTCGTTGCCAATCTGTTTGAGCGCCTCTTCAAGGTCGCGATCTCCCGCCACCGGCTGGCTCGCCTCGATGGTTGCAGGCTCACTCTCGATGTGGGTGAGGATGGATCCGATCTCGGGCACGTGATCGCGGATGTCCGCCTCCAGCGCTGTCACCATGTCGTGGGCGTCTATCAGCGAGAGCTTCTCGTCAAGCTCCAGGTGCAGTTCCACGTGCAGAAGGCCGGCCTGATCCTGCACGCTCACGTCGTGCACCATCATGTTGTTGCGCAGGACGGCGGCCCGGATGCGGTCGAAGATGCTCTCCGAGTCCAGCACGCGCGGTGTGGCGCTCACCAGCACGTCAGCCTCGCCCAGCAGGCGATGAACGCACTCGGTGACGTCTGCCGCCACGCGGTTGGAGGCCTGGAAGGTGACGTTGCGCGCCAAGCCGATGGAGACGTCCACGAAGTAGCGGTTGCCGGCCTTGCGGATGCGCACGCGCTCGATCTCCAACACGCCGCGCACCCGCCCGACCTCATCCATGATGCGGGTGCGGATGCCACTGGGCGCAGCGTCAAGCAGGCCGTCAATCGTCTGCCGCGCGAGGCGCCAGCTCACCCACATCACAATGGCCGCCACGCATAGGGCCGCAATCGGATCGGCGGTGAGCATCCAGTGTTGGTGGTAGGTGCGACCCGCAAGCACCAGGCCAAGGCCGAGGATGACCACCGCGCTCGACCAGATGTCCGTGCTGAAGTGCAGCGCGTCCGCCTGCAGCGCCTGGCTGTTGTACTTGTCCGCCACGCGCTTGAGGGCGCGGGAGCGCCAAGCGTCCATCACAATGGAGGTCAGCATCACCAGGAAGGCCCAGGGGGTCGGCTCAATCTCCACGGTGCGGAAGAAGAGGCGCTGGAAGGCCTCCCAGACGATCCAGCCGCAGGCGAGCAGGAGCAGCGTGGTTTCAATGAAGGCGGAGAAGTTCTCGACCTTGCCGTGGCCGTACTGGTGTTCGGCGTCTGCGGGCTTGTCACTCACGCGAACCGAGAGCAGCGTGACCACCGAGGCCACCAGGTCGAGGGCGGAGTGCAGGGCTTCGGAGAGGATTCCGAGCGACCCGCTGAACATGCCCACCACAAACTTGAACAGGGTGATGAAGATGGCGGCGAACACGGAGTTCCGCGCCACCCGGCTCTTCTCCGAACGCATCAGAGCCCCGTCGTCCTGTGCCCTGCCCTGCATGGAACGAGGTTACCTGAAGGGCGCGACCCGCGCCACCCGGCGCACGCTCCGCACGGCGTGTGCTAGCATTCAGGCGCAGCGGTCACGGCCTCTGCCGCATACTCCGGATCCAGCCTCCCAGGAGAAGTTCGACCTTGAGCGAGAGAACCATCCTTATCACCGGCATCGCCGGGAACCTCGGCCGCCGCCTGCTGCCACTGCTTTCTGACTTTGAAGTCATCGGAGTGGACTTCAAGCCGCCGAAGCGCACTCCCCCGGCTCGTTTTGCGACCATTGACCTGGGCGAGGAAGCCTCCTGCCGCGCATTGATCGAGCTCATCCAGGAGACCAGGCCGGCCTCCGTGGTGCACCTGGCCTTCGTCACTGACCCGGTCACCACCGGAGTGCTGGATCGCGAGCGCATGTGGCAGATAAACATTGCGGGCACGGCGCGAGTGCTGGAGGCGGTGGCGGGTGTCAACCGCATGTCGCCGACCGTTCAGCGCTTCATCTACCCCAGCAGCGCATCGGTCTATGGTCCGGAGACACCCGGCCCGGTGGATGAGACCTTCCCCCTCGGCGCCCACACACTGACCTACGCCGTACACAAGAAGGAATGCGAGGTGGTGCTGCAGCGAAGGATCTCATCGCTCGGAGACTGCAACACCTATATCCTGCGGCCGCACATCTACACCGGGGCATCCATGCACAACTACCTGGTGGACGTTCTTCGCGGCACGGCCTTCGGCCGGGGCTGGATGGGGCGATTCATGCGCAAACGCGGCTGGCGGCTTCCCCTGCTGTTGCCCTTGGGGAGGAGGTATCCACAGAAGCTCCTCCAGTGCGTCCACGTGGACGATGTGGCCCGGGTCATCGAATACATGCTGCGGCAGCCCTACCAGAAGGACCTGGCGGCGCAAGTTCTCAATGTCGCCGGAAGCGGCCGCCCGCTGAGCATCGCGGAGTGCGCCGACATCGCGCACGCGCGGATGATGCGTCTTCCATTCCGCTTCCTCTGCTGGCAGGTGCTGAAGTTCCTGTGGAGCACGCGCGCTTACGCCGTTCCAGCGGAAGCTTATCCCTACATGATCGGCTCGTACACGGTGAACACCGAAAAGCTGCGGACGTTCCTCGGCGCGGACTACGACCGCGTGATCCGGTACTCGGTGGAAGCGGCGCTGCGCGACAGCTTTCAGGCCGAGACGGCTACTGGGACACAGAACTGACGGGCCTTCATCCTTTACCTGAACTTCGGCGAGTGAAGCGGCTGAAAGCAGGCCTATTCTTGAGTACGCGTTGGCCTTGCCGGAAGGGAACGGCGCCGCGCCTTGCCTGCCGTGCCGCGCTTCCTGTAAACTCGCGCCCGATGAAGAAAAACCTGCTTCTCTCCGCCATTCTCCTGCTGCCTTTCCTCGTCTGCGTGGTAACTGCATTCGCACAGCCCGGCCAGCCCATTACGCCGGTGCCGGGCGCCGATCCCAGCGATCCGCTGCGCTTCCCCGAAGAAAAGCACCTGCGAAACATTCGCCAGCTGACCTGGGGCGGACAGAACGCCGAGGCATACCTCTCGCTCGACGACACCAAGCTGAGCTTCCAGTCGCAGCGCGGCGATTTGAAGTGCGACCAGATCTTCCTGATGAACATTGACGGCAGCGAGCAACACATGATCTCCGACGGCAAGGGCGCGGATACCTGTGCCTACCTCTTCCCCGACGGCCAGCACATCCTCTACTCCTCGACCGAGGGCGACGCGCCGGAGTGTCCGCCACGCCCCAGCTACGAGCGCGGCTACGTGTGGCCTGTCTTCAAGGGGTACGACATCTGGGAGAGTAAGCTCGACGGCACCGAGAAACACCGTCTTACAGACAATCCCGGCTACGACGCCGAAGCCACCATCACGCGCGATGGCCGCCACATCGTCTTCACCTCCCTGCGCGACGGCGACCTCGACATCTACACCATGAATGCCGACGGTTCACACGTCCGGCGCCTGACCAACGAACTCGGCTACGACGGCGGGCCCTTCTGGTCCATGGACGGCAAATGGATCGTCTATCGCGCCTATCATCCCAAGACGCCGGAAGAGATCAAGGACTACAAGGACCTGCTGGCGCAGAACCTCCTCCGCCCCAGCGTGCTGGAGATCTGGGTCATGCGCGCCGATGGCAGCCACAAGCGCCAGATCACCAACCTGGGCTACGCCAGCTTCGCGCCCTTCATGACCCCCGACGACAAGAAGATCATCTTTGCCTCCAACAACGGCGCGGCAAAGGGCACCATGGGGAACTTCGAGCTGTGGATGATCAACATTGACGGCAGCGGGCTGGAACGCATCACCTACAACCCGACCTTCGACAGCTTCCCCATGTTCTCCTCTGACGGCAAGCACCTGGTATGGGCAAGCAACCGCAACGGCAAGCCGCACGAGACGAACATCTTTATTGCGGACTGGGTGCCGTAAACCTCGTTCTCGGTTCTCAGTTCTCGGCTAGAGGCACGAGCCGGAATCTTTTGGTGTTCCTTTGGCCGACCTCTCCTGCTACACAACGCTGCAAGTCCGAGGGTCTTTCGGTTCCCTGTTGATTTGGTGTGACCACGGTATTCCTTGACCGGAGTGCGCGTGGGAACTATCGTAGTGCGTTCGGGACATGCGGGCTGAAGCACGCTTTCGCATCCGCATGGGTTCGCCTGAACGCCGCAGTACAGGAGCCGCATTCATGAGTCCCGTTGCAGAGAAGCCCCCCGTTCATCCGGGAAAGACACAGGGCGCAGCAGTCATACTCGATGGTCATTCTCTCCACATTGAAGACCTTGTACGGATTGCCCGAGACCGGGAGCACATCGGAATGCACCCCGACGCCGTGGCGCGCCTCCAGAAGTGCCGGGCGCTGCTCGAGCGCAAGATCAAGTCCGGCGAAGTCATGTACGGCGTCAACACCGGCATCGGAGAGCTCGCCGACGTGCGCCTCACTCCGGAGCAGGTGCAGCAGTACCAGAAATTTCTGCTGTACTCGCACGCCGCCGGCTGCGGCGAGCCGTGCAGCGAGGAGGACGCCCGCGCCGGCATGATCTCGCGCCTGAACACGCACTGCTGGGGACACTCAGGCATCCGGTTGGAGATCGTCGAGACGCAGATGGCGATGCTCAACAAGGGCGTCACGCCCGTAATGTGCCAGAAGGGCTCGGTGGGCGCTTGCGGAGATCTCGCGCCGATGTCGCAGATGGCCATCACGCTCATGGGTGAAGGCGAGGTGTTTTACCAGGGCAAGAGAATGCCCGCCAAAGACGGCATGGCCGCCGCCGGCATCCCGACCATCGTCTTCCGCGAGCGCGACGGACTGGCTTCGATCAACGGCTCCGATCTCATCACGGGAATGGGATGCATTCAGCTCTACGACGCCGAGCGGCTGCTCCGTACCCAGGAGATCGTCCTGGCCATGACCCTGGAAGCGCTCAACGCCAACATGACGGCCTACGATGCGCGCGTCCACATGGTGCGCGGCTACCCCGGCGCGCAGACGTGCGCGAAGAACGTGCGCCGGATGACCGCAGACTCCGAGCTGTTGCAGCGCACCGGCAAGAAGGTGCAGGACGCCTACGCGCTGCGCTCCAGCCCGCAGGTGATCGGCGCGGCGCGCGACGCCTTCCAATGGATCCGCTACATGCTGGAGATCGAGCTCAACCACGCGGCTGACAATCCAATCTTCTTCCCCGACGAAGACCTGGTGCTGAACGGCGCCAACTTCCAGGGCACGCCCATGGCCTTCGCCCTCGAGCTGCTGGGAACATCGGTAACAACACTCGGCGTACTCTCCGAGCGCCGCACCAACCGTCTGCTCAATCCGCACCTCTCACGCGGACTGCCGGCCTTCCTGACCAAGGGCGCGGGCATGTTCTCCGGCCTGATGCTCTCACAGTACACCGCCGGCGCGCTGGTCTGCGAGAACCGCGTGCTATGCACCCCCGCTGCCGTCGGTTCGATTCCCGCCGCCGCCGACCAGGAAGACTTCGTCTCCATGGGAATGACGACGGCCATCAAGACGCGGCAGATCATCGAGAACTCCTGGTACATCACGGCGATCGAGCTGATGGCGGCGGCGCAGGCGTTCGACTTCCTTGCGCCCATGAAGCCGTCCCCGGCTTGCAAAGCTGCGTACGACATCATTCGCAAGCACGTCACAAAGCTGGAGGAAGATCGGCCGCTGCATCCCGACATCAACGCCCTTGCCAAACTGGTGAAGGACGGTTCGGTGCTGGAGGCGGTGGAAGGAGTCACCGGCAAGCTGGATTGAAGTTGGAGTTAGTTTGGTGGAGCCAGTCGGGATCGAACTTGAGGCGTTTAGCGGCGTCTGAGCCGCGCGCCGAAATCCTGAGCGTAGCGAAGGACCTCTAAATTGGGCTTATTGGTGGAGCTAGTCGGGATCGAACCGACGACCTCATCGTTGCGAACGATGCGCTCTCCCAGCTGAGCTATAGCCCCACTCGAACGGGGGGGATGCCTTGCAGCATCATTTTCATGTTAACAGTCCACCGCGCCTTCGCCAAGGCCCGGCGCACGGCACGCGCGCCGCTCCGTCTATAATGAAAGTGCGATGTCTTCCGCGGTCACACAACTGGCTGAAGCCGACTTCCCCACGCGCTGGGGACACTTCCGCATCCTCGGCTTCGAGGGGCACTTCCCTGTCTCCGCCGCCAACGGCAGCGCCGCGTGCCACAAGGAGAGCGCTGTCGCCCTGGTGATGGGAAACATCCACAGCGGCGCACCGCTGGTGCGCATCCATTCGCAGTGCCTCACAGGAGACGTCTTCGGCTCTCTGCGCTGCGACTGCCGCCAGCAGCTCGAGATGGCGATGGAGAGCATCGCCAAGGCCGGCTCCGGCATTCTCATTTACGAACAGCAGGAGGGCCGCGGCATCGGGCTGATGGCCAAGCTGCAGGCCTACGCCCTGCAGGACAGCGGCCTGGACACCGTCGAGGCGAATGAGAAGCTCGGCTTCGAGCCTGACTGCCGCGCCTACAACCTTCCAGTGGAGATCCTCCGCGCCCTCGGAGTGAAGCAACTCCGCCTGCTCTCCAATAACCCGAAAAAGGTGGCTGCCGTCGAGAGCGCGGGCATAAAAGTTGTGGAACGCGTCGCCGCCGATGTGAAGCCTTCGCGCCACGCCGAGCGCTACCTCAAGACCAAGCGCGAGAAGCTCGGCCACCTGGGCAACGAGAAGCGCTAGGCCTCGCGCAACAACTCTTCCAGACGATTTCGTTTCTTCACAGGCAGTGCCCGCACGGCGTACCTGGCCAGAGCCAGATATACGTCACGCTCGGCGGGGTGAGATCTCAGCGCGCAGAGATGGAGGCGGATGGTATCAACATCCCCGCGCACCAGCGGCCCGCTGAATGAGGCCGGGCCGCCGCTCGCGAGAAGGTTCTCAACCGTGCGTCGCACGATGGGCGCCATCACGCGACTCAGCTTGTCGCGCGGAACCCCGGCCGCGAGGCCGAGCGCGGAGCCGGCAGCCATCTCGCTGACCAGCATCGGCGAGAGGAACGCGCCAAAGGCGTGGTAGAGCGCCTTCTTTCCCGCCGAGATGGCGAAGCTATGCGAACCCAGCGCCTTCGTAATCTCCCGCGCGGCGCGGACTGCCTTGGCATCGCCTTCCAGCGCCCACCAGACGTCCTTCATTTTCGGTGGCTCGCCTTTCACGAAGGTCATCATGGGATGTGCGCTGCCCACGGCCGCCCCGCATGCACGCAGCGGGGAGAGAAGCTCGCTGCCAAGCGCGCCGCTGGAGTGAATCACGATTGCCGCGGAAAAGTGCGGCAACCGGGTCAGTCTCTTGGCGCATGCGGCAATCGCCGCGTCCGGCACGGCCAGCCATACCAGATCAGCACTCCAAGCAGCATTGGCAAAATTGGTAGCAAGAGCCTTCACCCGACGCGCCAGCGCGCGGCCGCTGCGGCCGTCACGGGTGACGATCTCCCGGATGCTGTAGCCGCGCTCGACCAGGCGTGGCGCTATCCCGCCGGCCAGCGCGCCAGCCCCAACAAACGTGATGGTCACTTTCTTCACAGCGGCAGGATATCACCGCGCCGCTGTGCGGACGCCGCTTCCCTGTACCATAGACGCATGGCGAAGGCACGAATGCCAAAGAAGAAGGCCCCAGCGCGAGTGCTCAGCTCGCGCACCGTCTATCGCAGCCGCGTCTTCGACGTCACCAGCGACCAGGTTGTGGAGCCTGGCGGTGCCCGCGTACGGCGCGATGTCGTCCGGCACAACGGTTCGGTGGTCATCATGGCGCTCGATGAGCGGCGCGGAGAGCTGCGCGTGCTGCTGGTGCGGCAGTATCGCCATGCCGCTGAAGCCTCGCTCTGGGAGCTCCCCGCCGGGCGCATTGATGAGGGAGAGCCTGCCTTGGCCGCCGCGCGCCGCGAACTGCTGGAGGAGACGGGATACAAGGCGCGCGAGTGGCAGCGGCTGGTGACGTACTATCCCAGTCCCGGTTTTCTCTCGGAAACGCATGCGCTCTTCGCCGCGCGCGACCTGCAGCGCGGCAGCGCGCAGCCGGATGAAGACGAGAACATCCGCGCCCGCTGGTTCACGCTGAAGCAGGCACAGCGGCAGTTGCTCCGGACCCCTGTCGCGGACGGAAAGACACTGATCGGATTGCTGTGGCTGGCGCAACGTTCGTAGCTGCAAGCGTGGGCAGCTCGCACTCACGCGTCCACTTTCGATCTACGCGCATCTGAAAATGGCTCCTAGAGCGGCGTTTCGCCGGGCCCAAACTTGACAACCTCACCCGGCGGCGGCATCATGCAACCAATGGCTTTAATAGGGGTTCCTACCGGTTCAGTAGCGCACGATCGAAACCTGATCCCAGGCAGGTGAATCCAAGCCCGTTGCGGCCAGTCGGCGTGAGAGCGCAGGCCAGCAAGCTGTACGGAGGAAGGCAAGTGTCTCGTCTCAAGGGAACGGTCAAGTGGTTCAATAACGCAAAGGGGTTCGGGTTCATTGGGCACGAGGATGGACCGGACGTGTTTGTTCACTACAGTGCGATCACATCCGAGGGTTATAAGAGCCTGCAGGAAGGTGACCAGGTAGAGTTCGAGATTGTGGAAGGACAGAAGGGTCCGCAAGCCGGCAACGTTATTAAGCTCGAGTAGTGCCGGCAGCCTCCCGGCCACCCAGCTTTAGGGCTGGGTTTGATTTTTTCTCCGCGCGCTTCGCTGGCACTCCCGCCCGCGCTTCGGCTGCACTACAATCAGTCGGTGGACAATCGCGCGCTGGCCACCATCCTCTCCGAGACCGCTGATCTGCTGGAGATCGCCGGCGAAGACTCCTTCCGGGTGCACTCCTACCGCAACGCCGCCGAGGCCATTGAGGGCTGGACGCGGCCTATCGCCGAGATTGTGAATGACAACAAGGCCTTGCTGGCAATTCCCGGCATCGGCAAGGGCATGGCGGCGAACCTGCAGGAGATCTGCCGCGAAGGCCACCTGAACCTGCACGAAGACCTTCTGCAAAAGTATCGTCCCACCATCCTCGAACTGCTCAAGATCAACGGACTCGGCCCCAAGACCATCGCCCTCATCTGGTCGGCTTTCCACGTCAGCGATCCGGAAGCCGTGGCCCAGCTGGCGCGAGACGGCAAGCTGCGCACCCTGCCGCGCATGAGCGAGAAGCTCGAGCAGAAGATCCTCCACAACATTGAGGCCTACCGCTCGATGAGCGGGCGCTTCCATCTGGACGATGCCGACCACGCCGCCGAGCGACTCACGGAGCATCTCGCGAAGTTCCCCGGCGTCGCGCACATCACCCCGGCGGGATCGCTGCGTCGCGGGCGCGAAACTGTCGGCGATCTCGACCTCCTGGTGACCGGAAGGGCCTGCGAGTCGTCCGAGGGACGAGCAAAGGTCATCGAGCGCGTTCTCACGTTCCCGGGCATCGTGGAGACGCTGGTGAAGGGCGACAACAAGGTGAGCTTCAAGCTGCGCAGCGGGATGCAGGTGGACGTCCGCCTGCTGGCGACTTCATCGTACGGCGCGGCACTGCAGTACTTCACCGGCTCCAAGTCGCACAACGTGCAGCTTCGGCAGCGCGCCCTGCGCATGGGTTTTACGCTCAACGAGTACGGCCTCTTCCGTCTTGGCAAGGACGGCAAGGCGCAGGAAGGCAAGCCGCCCGCGGCCGCCGCCACTGAGGAGGAGATTTACGCCAAGCTCGGCCTCGACTGGATCCCGCCGGAAATGCGCGAGAACAACGGCGAGATCGAGCTGGCGGAGAAGCACCAAATTCCCAAGCTCGTGACGGTTGAAGACATCCGCGGCGAAGTGCACATGCACACGGTGGAGACCGACGGCAAGAACACCATCGAGGAGATGGCGCGGGCCGCCCGCGAGCGCGGATACAAGTACATCGCCATCACCGAGCACTCCAAGAACTTGGCCTTCGCCAACGGGCTCGACGACAAGCGCGCCCTCAAACACATTGCGCGCATCCGCAAGACCGCCGAACAGATCGAGGGCATCGCGGTGATGACCGGCATCGAGGTGGACATCCTCGCCGACGGCGAGCTCGACCTCTCCGACGAGGTGCTGGCGCAGATGGACGTGGTCATCGCCAGCGTGCACTCCGCCTTCCAGCAGCCGCCCGCCAAGATGACCGAGCGCCTGGTGCGCGCCGTCAGCCACAAGCACGTCACCGCACTCGGGCACCCCACCGGGCGTCTGCTGCTGCGCCGCGAGGCCAACCAGTTCGACATGGCCGCCGTGCTCGATGCCGCCAAGGCCGCCGGCACCGCCATGGAGCTCAACGCCTATCCTGACCGGCTCGACCTCAACGACGTGCACCTGCGCATGGCGCGCGAGCGCGGCATCAAGGTGCTCATCAACTGCGACGCCCACAGCACCCTGCACTTCGAGAAGATCAAATACGGCGTGCTGCAGGCCCGCCGCGCCTGGCTGACGAAAGCCGACGTGCTCAATACCCTGCCCCTGGCGGAATTCCGCAAGGCCATCGCGCGATGATCCTCAGACTGCTCATGAGCAGGCGCCAGCGCCGCAGCGGCCGTACACCGCGCGTGCCCGCGCCTGAATCCACTTCGATTGCAGGCGTGCTGCTCGGCGTCAGCATCGTGATGGCGGTGGTCCATCTGCCGCTGCTCAACTTTGGATACATCCGCGTCGGCATCCTTGCCAAGGTGCTCGCCATCGTCTTTCTGCTGGCTTACGCCGAGCGCCCCGGCATTCCGCGGCCCTTGCTCGCCGCGCTGGGCCTGAGCGCGCTGGCGGACCTGCTGCTGGCGCTGATGGGCGTGGTGGCCATCACGCCGGAGTTTCTCTTCCTCTGCGGGCTTGGAGTCTTCCTGCTGGCGCACCTCTGCTACATCCTTCTCTTCCTTCGCCGGCGGGAGAAGGGCGAACTCGCCCTGAGCCGGCGCTTCCGCATGGCGGTGGTGGTGACCGCCTTAGCTTTGCTTCTCTGGCAATTGTGGCCCAATCTCGGCGCGATGATGATTCCTTGTGTGATCTATGCGGTGGTCCTGGCCGCCATGGCGATCTCGGCCCAGCTTTCACGGCTGCCGGAGATCACCTCCTTCGGCGCGCTGCTCTTCTTCGCCAGTGACGCCATGCTGGCCTGGGCTCGCTTCCACGGCATCTTCCCCTTCGCCGCCGTGCTCGTCTGGGCGAGTTACTACGCGGCGCAGGTGTGCATCGCGCGCGGCGTGGTGCGGAGCGCGGTTCCTCGTTCCTAGTTCTTCGTTCCTAGTCCCTGGTTTCAGATTTAGATGAATTGAGGAGAGTCCGGAGGGCGGCAACCCTGAGCCCGGCACGTCAGTGCCGTGAGGCCGGTGTAGATAGGCTGAGTCCGGCAGGACGGCACCGCGCCCAACGCACCTAGTGCTGGCTGATCGGATTCACCTTCGGCAGCTTCCATCGCTTCCTGAGTCTCTCGTACCCGACGGCCGGCAACTGCACCAGGATAGGCTGCTTCGCGGGATCAAGCCACGCGATGACGGACTCCAGGATCGGTTGCGCCATGGCGGTGCAGCCGACGGTCGGCTTGCCCTGACCGCGCCAGACGTGCAGGAAGATGCACGAACCCCATCCCGGCGCTACCGGATTGGAATTGTGGTCCACCACCACGCCCCAGGTGTAGAGCTCATCGGGCCGTCGCATCTGCTCCGAGCTCTTCCAGTCCGGCGAGACCGTGCTGCGGTCCACCACGCGGTTGTAGAACTTCGAAGCGGTGTCGTCCACACATTCGATGGATGGCGTGAGCGCTGTGTAGGGCATCTTCCACCCACCCGGCTTCTCGGCGGCGTAGCCGAAGACGCTAGAGAGGCTGAAGACGCCGGCCGGTGCCTTGCCGTCGCCCTCCTTCTTCACCGGACCGTCCCACATTACCGCCGCGTCAACCGCGACGATGCCCTGCCCCCAGCCCAACCCGTTCTTGCCGACCACGACCGGAACCGGGTCGCCGACGGCCTTCCACTTGCCGCCCGCTCGCGAGCGCTCGTAGCGCTGCATCGTACCGTCAACCGCATTCCAGTCCGCTGTGGTGACCACCAGCATCTGGGTGGAGGCCTGCGGAATTTGTGAAGCTTGACCGGTCTGCGCGTGCGCGGGACTGGAGCCGCCGGACACAACTCCCGCCAGCACGGACAGCGCCACGCCGCTGACTGCTGCGAGGGACAGCTTCGTCATCATTGTCGTTCTCCGCATCGCCCGTTACCCCGGGCACGATAGCACAGTATTACGTGCGCCGCTCCTAGGTCTGGTCTTCCAACTGAGAACGGGGAACTGGACCGCTCTCTGATTTACACTTGTTCCCTGTGAACGCCGAGATTGTTGCCGTTGGCTCAGAGCTGCTTACGCCCTTTCACCAGGACACCAATTCCCTGTTCCTGAGTGAGCGGCTGGCCTCCATCGGCATCAGTGTGATCTACAAGACGATTGCCGGCGACGACCGCCGACTGCTGACGGCCGCCGTACGCACCGCTCTGGCTCGCGCCGACATCCTCATCCTCACCGGCGGGCTGGGTCCCACGCAGGACGACATGACGCGCGAGTGCGTTGCCGAGGCGCTCGGCCGCCAAGTGCAGAGCGATCCCGAGCTGATCACCGAGCTCTACAAACGCTTCGCCGCCCGCCGAATGAAGGTGCCGGAGAACAACGCGCGCCAGGCCGAGGTCATCGAAGGCGCCGAGGTGCTGCGCAATCCCCGCGGCAGCGCACCCGGCCAATTCCTTGAAGTAGAAGTTGGCGGCCAACCGCGCTATATCCTCCTTCTTCCCGGGCCGCCGTGGGAGATGGAACCGCTCTTCGACGCCGAGGGCCTGCCGCGCCTGATTGCACACGCGCCGCGCAGGCACATCGCCACTGCCATGGTCAAGCTCGCCATGGTGCCGGAATCGGCCGCCGACGAGCGCGCAGCGAAGATCTATAAGAGGTTTCCGGGCGTGCAGACCACCATTCTCGCCTCCGCCGGCGAGGTGCGCTTTTATCTGCGGGCCCAGGCGCCCACGCAGGCCGAGGCCGAGGACGCTGTGGACCAGCTCTCCGCGCTATTGGAGGAGGAGTTCGCGGGCGAGGTTTTCGCCACCGGCGACGAGACGCTGGAGCAGATCGTCGGCTACTACCTGCAGATGCGCGAGGCCACGGTCGCCGTCGCCGAGTCGTGCACGGGCGGACTGCTCGCCGAGCGCCTCACGCGCGTGGCAGGCAGCTCGCGTTATTTCGTCGGCGGTGCCGTGGCGTACTCCAATGAGATGAAGACCAAGTTCTGCGAAGTGCCTCCGATGCTGATCGCGGAGAAGGGCGCGGTAAGCCGCGAGGTGGCGCAGGCGATGGCGGAAGGGATCCGCGAGCATTGCTGGGCGACATACGGCATCGGCATCACCGGGATCGCCGGACCTTCCGGCGGCACCGAGGAGAAGCCGGTGGGCCTGGTGTTCATCGCGCTGGCGGACGGCACGAAGACTGGGATTGTGGAGCGCCGCTTCCCCGGCGACCGCGCGCGCATTCGCCACTTCGCCACCCAGCAGGCTCTGGAGATGCTCCGCCGGAGGCTCGTCTGATGCGCCTGTTCGTTGCCCTGGACATTGACCCGGCAATCCGCGCACGGCTCAGCGAGCTTGTGCAGCGGCTAAAGCCGCACGCGCCGGGGCTGCGCTTCGTCGGCCCGGAGACCTACCACGTCACCCTCAAGTTTCTGGGGGAGACGCTGAAGGTTGCGGAGATCCGCGATCGCCTGCGCGCTGTGCGCTGCCCGGCCTTCGAGTTGACCTTCCGCGGCACCGGGTTCTTCCCCAACGAGCGCGCGCCGCGGGTTTTCTGGGCGGGAATCCAGGCGCCGCCGGAGCTCGCTGCGCTGGCTCGTGCGGTGGATGAGGCGATGGCGCCGCTGGGTTTCGAACGCGAGCGCGGCCCGTTGAAGGCGCACCTCACGCTGGCGCGCAACAGCGGTGGCAATCCGCGCTCGGCCCGTGCAGACCGCAATCCCGCGCCGTTTCAGCGCATCTCGCAGATTCTTTCTTCGGCAGCGGACGTGGAGTTCGGTACAATGGCGGCTCGCGAGTTCTACCTGTATGAAAGCCGGCTTTCGCCTTCGGGCGCCAGTTACCACAAGCTCGAACGCTATCCTCTCGGCTGAGGATGAGCTCGCCCCAATAACGTGCTGATCCTAACCTACATCTCGTTCGCGGTAATCGGCTTCCTGCTTGGCTCGATCCCGTTCGGCTACCTGCTCGTCCGTTTCTTCACCGGGAGCGACATCCGCACCATGGGCAGCGGCAACATAGGCGCCACCAACGTCGCCCGCTCCGGCAACAAGGGGCTGGCCCTTCTCACCCTGCTGCTGGACGCCGGCAAGGGCTTCGTGACTGTGCAGCTCGCCATCGAAGCCAGCCACGGGCGCTTCGGAGGCCAGCGGCTCAACGAGAGACAGATCCTTCTGCTGGCGATGCTCGCCGGGTTCTGCGCCGTGGCCGGACACATGTTCACGCCGTGGCTGAAGTTCAAGGGCGGCAAGGGAGTGGCCACGGGTTGTGGCGTGTTCTTCGCGCTCTCCGCCATGCCGCTGATGGTAACGCTCGGCATCTTCGTGCTCGTGGTCCTCTGTACACGATACGTTTCGCTCGGATCGGTCGTCGCCTCGGCGGTCTTTCCGCTTCTCTTTCTCTGGTGGAACCGCCCGCGCATGACACCGCTGATCTTCCTCCTCGCTGCCGGGGTGGCGTTCCTCATCATCTATCGCCACAAGGAGAACCTGGCGCGCATCTTCGCCGGGACGGAGAGCCGCTTCGGCCGACCCGGCAGAAACGCGGTATAAGGACTTGCATGGCAAAGATTGCGGTCATCGGCGCAGGCGCATGGGGAACGGGCCTCGCCATCGCGTTGGGGCGCAAGGGCGTGCACGAGGTGCGGCTGTGGGCCTTCGAAAAGGAAGTCTGCCAGAGACTGCGGGCGCGCGGCGTGAACGAGCGCTTCCTGCCGGACTTCAAGGTACCGGCCACGGTCAGCACCACGAATTCTCTGGCCGAAGCCCTGGACGGTGCGGAGATTGTGCTCGGCGTCATGCCATCGCACCACGCCCGCAAGCTCTACACCGAGATGCGTCCGCACCTCTCGCCTCGGATGCTCTACGTTTCCGCCACTAAGGGCATAGAAAACGATTCCCTGATGCGCATGAGCGAGGTCATCTGCGAGGTGCTTGGCGGCGGGAAGGACGGCTTCCGGCCGCGGCTGGCCGCGTTGAGCGGCCCATCGTTCGCCAAGGAGGTGGCACGCGGCGACCCGACGGCCATCACCGTGGCCTCCGCCGACGCGGAGCTGGCGACGTTCATTCAGCAGGAGTTCAGCGACCCTGCCTTTCGCGTTTATCGCAATGCCGACGTCATCGGTGTGGAGCTGGGCGGCGCGCTGAAGAACATCATCGCCATCGCCAGCGGGATCGTGGATGGTCTCGGCCTTGGACACAACACGGCTGCCGCTCTCATTACGCGCGGCTTGGCGGAGGTTACGCGGCTGGTGGTGGCGTGCGGTGGTCGCCCGGAGACCATGGCCGGGCTCGCCGGCCTCGGCGACCTGGTGCTCACCTGCACCGGCGGCCTCTCGCGCAACCGCAGCGTGGGCGTGGAACTGGGCAAGGGCCGCAAGCTTGCCGACATCATCGTCGGCATGCACGGCACGGTCGCTGAGGGCGTGCTAACCACCAACGCCGCCGTCGGACTGGCCCGCAAGATGGGTGTGGAGATGCCCATCACCGAACAGATGCACGCCATCCTGCAGCAGGGCAAGGCGCCGAGCGTGGCCATCCGCGAATTGATGACCCGGCCGTCCGCCGCGGAGGTCTCGTTTCTCCGCTCGTGAGCGCGTCTCGCCTGGTCTCTCGAGGCCGCTTCAATTCTCCACCGTATAATGGATTTCGATGATCCAGACAGTGTTCGGCGGCGCGGACCCTAGAGAAGACAAGCCGCAGAAGAAATCCTTCTTTGACCGCATGAAGCAGGCGGTGACGCGCACGCGTGAGAACCTTGCCTCGCGCATTGACGATGTCATCAGCCTCGGCCGCCAGATTGACCGCGGGACCCTCGACGACCTGGAAGCCACCCTGCTCGGCGCTGATCTCGGTACCGCCACCACCCGCGACGTCCTCGCGAACATGCGCGAGAAAGTGGACCGCAAGCAGATTGACAACGCGGACGAGCTCAAGCGCGTGCTCAAGGAAGAGCTGCTGGCCATCCTGACAAAAGCCGCCGAGCGCCCCGCAGTCCGTGTTGACGGCGTGCCGGAGGTCATCCTCGTGGTCGGCGTGAACGGCACCGGCAAGACGACTTCCATCGGCAAGCTGGCATTCACCCTGCGCGCGCAGGACAAGAGCGTGATGCTGTGCGCCGCGGACACCTTCCGTGCCGCCGCCATCGAGCAACTTGAGATCTGGGGCGAGCGCACCGGCACGGAGGTCGTGAAGACCAAGCCCGGCGGCGATCCCTCTGCCGTCCTTTTTGACGCGCTGCAGTCAGCCAAGGCGCGCAAGACCGACTTTGTGCTGGTGGATACCGCCGGCCGCCTGCACACCAAGAGCAACCTGATGGCTGAGCTGGAGAAGATGCGCCGCACCGCCGGCCGCGTCATCCCCGGCGCGCCGCATGAGACGCTGCTGGTGATGGACGCCACCACCGGCCAGAACGGCCTGCAGCAGGCGCGCATGTTCACGGAGTCCGCCGGCGTGACTGGAATCGTGCTCAGCAAGCTCGACGGCACTGCCAAGGGCGGCATCGTGGTCGCCATCTCGCGCGAGCTCGGCCTGCCCGTGCGCTACGTGGGAGTGGGCGAAAAGCCGGGCGACCTGCTGCCGTTTAATCCGACTGATTTCGTGGATTCGCTGTTTGGCCAGGCGAGTTGATAATACTTGACAATCAAGTTGATTATTCGCTAAGTTCGGGGTGAAGGATGACCTGCTATGCATATTCAAGAAGCAGTCTTGACGGTAGCAAACCGGATCGCGAGTCAACGCAGCGATTGGACTTTCGCGGTTCTTGAGGCTGTTCAGGCGCTTCCTGAGTTGAACGAGTCCTCCGTTCGGACGCATATCGTAAGTCGCTGCTGCGTAAACGCACCGAAGAATCATTTGCATAAATGGGAGTACTTCCGGAGAGTCGGGCGCGGACGTTACGAGGTTCTGCCGAAGTACCGTGTATCCATTCCTGCAGAAAAGAAATCGAGCCTGACCGCTGCCGGACTCGACTCACACAGTGCCACAAAGCACAGCAGCGTAATACACGCTGTCATCCGCGCAGATCGCGACTCTTATACCGCAGAATGTTTAGAGGTGGCGGTAGTTACCCAGGGTCGAGATCTGGATGAGATGGTCCGCAACCTGCAAGAAGCCATCAAATTGCATCTTGACGGCGAGGATTTGGCCGCGTTGGGGCTCTCAGAACATCCGCGAGTTCAGTTGATTCTTGATGCGCCATTCGACGTATGACCAGGCTCCGCCAGTCGTCTGGTCGTGAGGTCTTAAAGGCTCTGGGCGCTTTCGGCTTTCGGGTTGTTAAGATTCAAGGAAGCCATGCCAAACTGCGGCGGGAGCTTCCCAGCGGAGAGCGACAAACTGTGACAGTGCCGATCCATAAGAACCTTGCGCCCGGCACGCTGCGTGCAATCTTCAGACAGGCATGCCGCTATATCCCCGAGAACGACCTGAGACCTTGGTTCTTCACGGAGACGGAATAACTGCCCGACTCATGCGAAATGTGCCGCGCAACACCGACGAACTCTTCCTGGAGCAGGCGCTGGAGCTGGCGCGCGCGGGCGTTGGGCTGGCCTCGCCCAACCCGTGCGTCGGCGCTCTGGTGGTGGATGAGCTTGGCCGCATCGTGGGGCGCGGCACGCACACCTGGAACGGCTTGAAGCACGCCGAGGTACTTGCGCTGGAAGAAGCCGGGCCCCTGGCGAGCGGCAACACCCTCTATCTGAATCTTGAGCCTTGCTGTCACCATGGACGCACCGGGCCGTGCACCAAAGCCATCATCGCCGCCGGTGTGGCGCGCGTCGCGGCCTGCATGGCGGACCCGAACCCGCAGGTCGCCGGCCGCGGCTTCGCAGAGCTTCGCGCCGCGGGCATCGTAGTCACAACCGGCCTTCTCGAAGCTCCGGCCCAGAAGCTGAACGAGGCCTTCGCCTGCTACATCCGCACCCAGCGCCCTCTGGTGACGCTGAAGGCGGCCATGACGCTCGATGGCAAAATCGCTGCGCCGCCCGTGCCGCCGAACGTGCAGGTGATGGGCGCCGTGCCCGCACAGGGGTCAACCACATACATCAGCGCGCCGGAGACCTTGCGCCGGGTGCACGAAGTCCGTCACGCATCCGACGCGATTCTGGTCGGCGTGGGCACGGTCATCGCCGACGATCCGTTGTTCACCGACCGCAGCGGCAGGCAGCGCCGCCGCCCTCTGCTGCGCGTCATCCTCGACTCACGCCTGCGCATTCCCCTCGAGAGCCGCGTGGTCAAGACCGCCAAGGATGATGTGCTTGTCCTCTGCTCGTTCGCCGAGGAGAACAAGCGCCGCGAACTGGAGCAGCTTGGGGTGCGCGTGGAGCAGGTGCCGCTCGCCGCATTCGAAGCTGGCGCGGAACCCGGCCAGCACGAAGGCCGCCCCAGCCTGGACGCGGCTCTGCTGCGCCTCGGCGCAATGCAGATCACCAGCCTGCTCGTCGAGGGTGGCGCCATGGTGAACTGGGCCTTCCTGAAAGCGGGCGTGGTGGATAAGCTGCTGTTTTTCTACTCGCCGCGCGTCTTCGGGCCGGGCGCGGTGCCCTGGCTGGAAGGCTCCGGCAGCGCGGCCATCGGCGCCAACATCCAGGCGCACAATGTAGAGATTCATCGCATCGGCGACGAATTTGCGGTCGAGGGCTACCTGCGCGACCCGTACGGCGGGTAGAACCGGGCTTCAGCCCGGCGCCGCGAGGCTCAAGAGATGGGGCTTTCGCCCCTGAGGTTAGGAAAGAGCATCATGTTCACCGGAATCGTTGAGGAAGTCGGAAAGATCGCACGCATCGAGCAGAAGGGCGAGAACCGCCGCATCATCATAAACGCCAAGAACACGCCGCGTGAGCTGCATGAAGGCGACTCCTGCGCGGTCAGCGGAGTCTGTCTCACCGCGCTCGACATCAAGCTCAAGTCCTTCGCCGCCGACCTCGCGCCGGAGACCTGGACGCGCACCTCATTCTCGCGCGTCTCCGAGGGCACGCTGGTCAACCTCGAGCTGCCGCTGCGCGCCGACGGCCGCCTCGGCGGACACATGGTGCAGGGACACGTGGATGGCGTTGGCCGATTGGCTGCCTTTGACCGCATCGCCAACTCTGACGATTGGTGGTTGCACATTGATGTTCCCGCGGAGCTGGAGAAGTATCTGGTCTTCAAAGGCTCCATCGCCATCGAGGGCATCAGCCTTACAGTCGCCAAGCTCGAAGGTCTGCGCTGCTCCGTCGCCATCATTCCCCACACCGTCGAGATGACGAACCTCAACACGCTCAAGCCCGGCGACCCGGTCAACATTGAGACCGACATCGTGGCGAAGTATCTGGAGAAATGGATGCGCCGCGACGCAGGCGGCGCGCCGCTGACGGTGGAGACGCTGGCGGCCAAGGGCTTCTAGCGTTTCCCGAAGCGCGCAGAATCCACATTTCATTCAGATTTCATTCTTGAGTCTCCGGATCTTGCACAAGATCTAGTCCGAAGGACGACAGCCCTGAGCCCGGCGCATGCGCTCGGTGCTGGATATCGGCTGGCCTGATGCGACGAGCTTTGTAATCCTGAAACTCTGAAACCTCGAGACCTGCCTTATCGCGCTTCCCAATAGTCCAGCTTCAGCGCGTCGAGTTCGAGGAACTCGCGCAGGATGGGGATGTCCGACTGCTCCATCTCCTGCGGGGTGCCGAAAAAAACCACCTTCCCCTCGTGCAGAAAGACGGTGCGGTCGCCGACCTTCTTGGCCAGCGCCATGTCGTGCGTCACTACGACGCTGGTCAGCTTCAGTTGGTGCTTCAGCTTCAGGATGAGGTCGCCGAGCAGTTGCGCCATCAGCGGGTCAACCATCGTCGTCGGCTCGTCGTAGAGGATGGCTTCGGGCTGCGCAGCCAGCGCGCGCGCAATCGCGACCGAGCGCTTCATCCCGGTGGAGAGATCCGAAGGCAACTGGTCGCGGTGGTGTGCCACGTTCACCATCTCCAGCAGGCCGTCCACGATCTGGTAGATCTGCTCCTCGTCCAGTCCGCCGCGCTCGCGCAGCGGGAAGGCGACGTTCTCGCCCACGGTCAGCGAGTCAAAGAGCGCGCCGTTCTGGAAGACCATGGTGACCTTCTTGCGGATGCGCTCCATCTCGGCTTCGTTGTAAGAGGTGATGTCTTCGAAGGCCACCCAGATGCGGCCCGCGTCCGGCTTGAGGAAGCCCATGATGTGGTGCAGCGCGACGGACTTGCCCACGCCGCTGCGTCCCAGGATGCAGACCGTCTCGCCGGGCATCACGTTGAAGCTCACGTCGTTGAGCACCGCGTTCTCATCGAAGGCCTTCGAGACGTGCTGAAAGTCAATGTAGGGCATGGTTGCGTTCGACGGCATCTTCACCTCACCACTTCCGCGTAGTCTGCCGGCGTGTTGACGTTGCGAAAGTACTCCGCGCCGAAGCCTGCTGCGCGCAGCTCCTGCTCGCCCACCAGCTTCACATCCACCCCGTCCAGCGCCGCGCTGATGGCGTTGCGGCTGGCCTGCAATGACCTCTCCGCCGCCGTGGCAAAACCCGTGCGATACACCGCGCACAGCGGTTGGAGCTCACCGTTGACGAACGGCACGACGGCCGTCGCCCCGCTCGCCGCCGCCTTCTCCAGCAGAAACCGCAGCAGCCCAGCCGTGACGGCAGGCATATCCACCGCCAACACCACGTTCAACTCCGCCGTGCTCTGTTGCAGCGCCGCGTGAATGCCGCCCAGCGGACCGCGGCTCGCGTAGACATCTTCGATCACCGGCCCCTGCCAGGCAATAGCGGAGTAGCGTGCCCGCGGTGCCACCAGCGTGACCGTGTCGCAAGCCGCAGCACAAACCGCGAGCGTGTTCTCGAGCAGCGTCCGGCCATTCGGCAGCTTGAGGCGAGCTTTGTCGCGGCCCATGCGCGAACTCTCGCCGTCGGCCAGCACGTACGCCGCGCTTTCAGCCATGGTCACAGCATAATCCTACACTCGCCACGCTCGCTTCCGCGCCTCAAGGGCTGCCTCCAACGCATCCTTCTAGGCAATCCTCACTCAGAACGCTCTACCCCTATAATCTGTTCACGGTCTTCCGCACATGGACGACAGTCTGAATCCCGTTGCTCTTGGGCTCGCCGCGCTCTTCGGACTCATCTTCGGCAGCTTCCTGAACGTGTGCATCTACCGGCTGCCGCGCGGGTTGTCGGTGGTGCGTCCGCGCTCGGCCTGCCCGCAGTGCCACGCGCCCATCGCCGCGCTCGACAACATTCCGGTGCTCAGTTGGATCCTCCTCGGCGGCCGCTGCCGCCACTGCCGCGTGCGCATCACGCCGCGCTATATGGCGGTGGAGCTGCTGACCGGGGCGCTCTTTGCCGCCAGCTACTGGGCCGCCGATGGGCTGCCCATCCTGGTGCTGAAGTATGCGGTCTTCTGCTTCGTGCTCATTGGCCTCATCTTCACCGACTACGAGACGCACCTGCTGCCCGATGCACTCACGCTTCCGGGCTTTGCCGCCGGGCTCATCTTCGCGGCGTTGCTGCCCCTCCCCGGCCCC